>ENA-OQNI01000321-OQNI01000321.1-human-gut-metagenome-genome-assembly--contig:-NODE-321-length-71290-cov-3.413558_pt1 | contig 71290 bp, 80 predicted proteins | sample MGYA00242627_ERZ504876 | MGnify/ENA primary metagenome ERZ504876 (study PRJEB26092, sample SAMD00036386) | human gut metagenome | host: Homo sapiens | study: EMG produced TPA metagenomics assembly of... | reverse complement strand
AAATCGAAATCCATTATAGCTTTGTCGGACAGGTTGATACCGAGCAGGAGCCGACGCAAGTTGTCAACCATGACCGCCGCAACATGGTAGATGTAAAAAGTATCGCTATCTAACCCCAGCAAAATTCACTCCGGAATATCCATCGTCAACCTTCTCTCCAATCAGCTTAATATCCGCCTGCCGTTTGACATAATCTTCTATCAATATCCGTTGATTTCGGATGCTGTTGCTTTCTGCTTCGTCGCCATCTTCCTTTGACAGGCGCAGGTAGGCAATCGCTTTGTAAAGTACCTTCAAACTCATAAACTCTCCTTTCCGGCACCTTACAGCTACATTGCCAGGCGCCTATATCAATGAATTAAAATAGTCTTCCAGGCAGTCCTCCAGCGTCCTGTCCGTTTCTGAAAAGGATACGCGGACGATATGGCTACCGCAGCGAAACCGATATGGGTTTTTAATCTGTTCCAGGAATGAACGGAGTTTTTCTTCTTTTGAACTTTTGGGATCAATCCTAACGTCTCGTATATCCGCAAGTTCCTCCGTATCAGTGACTGGAACCTCTTGATGATTCATCTTATCCAGGTCGTCATTGGCAACTTTACGCATAACAACCTCCTTTTGCCGGGCCTTGCCCAGCGATACATTAATGCATTAAACTCCTCCTTTTTCTTTCCATAAAATACACCGACAATATGTGCCGGAAACCATTCTATTTCAAGAAAAAAGATGCCCGGCAAGTCTTGCCGGGCACCTCTCTTATTTCTCATCTTCCTTAAACTTTTCAAAAATTGCCTGTAACACTTTATCCATTTCATTCGGTTCTGTCGTTGCCTCTGCGGACAACACTTTGATGTTTTCTTTTCTCATGTCATCCTCAAATTTAATAAGGCTGTCGTAATCCCGGGTGAAACGGTCCATACTACAGGTCACGATCATTGTAGCTTCCCTCTGTTTCGCTTCTTCAGCAAGAGGAGGGAGAAAAGAAATCGCTTTTTCTCCACCGCCTACACAAGTCTTTGTCCCGACGATTTCATAGCCTTTCTGACGGCAGAACTCCTCGACTGCCTGCAGTTGAAGGTCCAAACTTGCCTCCGCCATCTGCCCTATGTTGCCGACTCTTGCATACATCAACACCTTTTCTGACATTAAAATTTCCTCCTTTTCTTGCACTTTGAGGCATCAGCAATATATGCTAACGCCCTTGTTATCTCTGATCTCCTCTCAGGATGTTTTGAGGCCATCTATCTCTTCTTTTACTGCGAAAATCATTTTTATATTTGTTCCTTCCACCTTTTTCCCCAATCTTAGGGCATTGGCCGTAGCCTCTTTTGGTGTTCGCCATATCGCCGGCTATAAGCCGTTCCCTTTGTTTGGTTTCTCCGGCAAAGGGATTCAGGAAAGGGGGCTCCGTTTCGCCTCTGCTTACAACGGGGACCGTTCCGATCACCCCATACCTGTTCTGGCGCAAAAGCTGTCTGATATCCGGCTCCCGGCTCTTTACGTCTTTCTCAGACAACTGCTCCTTATTGCCGACCCTTAAATACAAGACAGCTTTGAAAACCTTTTTCTCCATGGTGATACCTCCCGTCAGTTTGATGTTCCCGAGTCCAAATACAGTAAATGTGTTGCCAGCATTTGGTACTGATACGGCGGCTCCGCATTTTCAGGCCATCGGTATTGCTTGTCCGGTATGACAAGCCGCAGTACCGGTTCTCCCATAGAATCCGTCATCTGACGAATCTGAACATCGTAGTTTTTAAGCAATCCCTTTACCAGATCTCCATTTCGGAAAATTTCTCCAGCCTGGACCCGGTATCCCATCGTATTGAGGAGATAACCGATATTCCTCGGACCGTAATCAATCACAACCTGAAATTCCAAATGCCCATAACGGTTCATACCATGGGTATGGGCATCGCAGATATATTCGGGAAATGATTTCTCTACCCTCCCCTCACGAATGCAGGGCGCACTGTTGGAAACATAATGAATCTCCCAATCCTGTCTTTCTCTATCCATATATAACCTCCTCAAATAAGGCAAGCTGAACAATGCGGTCAGCTTCCAAAGCATCAATTTCTCCGGTATCTATCCCCTGTCCACAGATCACAGCTGAATGTTCCTGCAGGTATTTCTGGAGTCCGGATAACAACTTTTCCCGCGTCAGCTCGTATCGTTTCCCATCTTCCATATCATGGAGAATAAGGATGCCTCCCCGGCTGATCTGGTCGCTCGTATATTTGCCAAGATATTCTCCAACTACTTCCACCTTGGAATACCAGTGGGTAATCCCGCCATCAAGGGCCATTGACAGGATAAAGTCGATATCCTCGTCCGTTATCTCTAATTTATTGACGATATCTAACTCATAGCCGTTTTGTTTCCTTGGAATTTCAGAACTGGAGGCAAGCAGCCTGACCGCATACCATTCTTCCACCGGTTTTTCCTCTTCAAAGATGTCCGCCAGCGCCTCTTCCCGGCCGCAATCCGAACAGATATACACATCCCAATGTCGGCTTAATGCGTTTTCGCCATTGTCGTTCTCCATTTCTCCGCCGCAGCGTGGGCACGGTGGTTTCAGAACACCGCTGTTCTGTATCACCCTGTAAGCCCTCAAATATTCTCTGATATCCATTTTATACGTTCCTTTCAATCGCCATTTTCCAGGTTCAGATAAGTCGGTGAGATCTCATCATCAGTCACAACCGAAAAATACTTTTGAAAGATCTCATCCAGTTTTTCTTCCGTCAGCCGTAAATCGGTTTCACTCATCCGCCATGGATAGGAGGGCATATACAAAAGATAATTCCATGCGTTAAGATCATCGCAGGGAACTAAATCGATTCCCTCCGCTTCTTTAATCACCAGCCGCATTAGTGATGCTAATTGGTAATCATACTCTGTGTCGTATCCCAGATAATCCTCCATCGTCAGTTCTGAGATTTCCTGTTCTTCGAAATAGGCATCCATTTCTGCCTTCAGCTTTGGCGCCATACTTACCAGTTCGCCCAGACTTTCTTCTGATTTGATCTGCAGATTATCCGTGCGGATTCCATATCCGTAATCGTTCCAGTTAGAAATTGACATTTTTTCTCTCTCCTTTTTCTACAGAACTCATATATCGCTGTTTACGGAATCCAGAAGCGAAGAAACAGACCAGCCACAGATGGCAATCAACAAATCATCAACGCTGCCATCTAAAATCGCTTTTGCGGCATAATATCCAATCTTTTCTGGTGATTCATCGTCTGTTTCCACCTGTTCCGTGATCCGCCTGCCAAATGCTTCCGCTTTTTGGGGGTTCTGTAAAACTGCAAGCAACGCTTCCCTTTTTTCTGGAGCGAGATCCTCCTTCTCTGTTCCTTCACTATCCTTCTGCCTTTTGATGTTTTCGCTCAGATTTTCTATCGCTTCTGTAAGTTTGGGAAGCTGATACTCAAAAAAATTTTTTCCATACACTGTCTCATGTAATTGAAGTCCCATAACAAAATCCTCCTATTTTTTAATAACAGTACCTTTCCCAAAGGAATTCCTTATGCAATTTGCTTCACTGTATCCGTCCAGAACGAACTACAGATTCCATAAACATTTGCCACGCTATAGCCTCTGCCGCCGTCCGGCCACGCTGAACTGATAAACTTCAACGGGAGCACTACGTCCTTTTCCAGTTCAATTTCCAGAACCGAACCGGCCCCAGACCAGTTATCGTACAACCCACAGGCCGTATCTTTGGAAAGAACCATATGCCTTAAGTGCTTTCGTTTCTGCACGGCGCTGTACTTTCCGGTCTTTATTTCATCTTTTTCACTTTCAGCTATGGCCTCCTGCAGTTTAAATAACTCTTTTACGGTCATTTTCACAAAGAAGGTCAACGCATTCATATGGCTGGAGCAGTTGAGCACTTCCGTCCGCAGGCTTTCCAGCAATTTGCTGTCACCAAAAATCTGTTTCTTCATCGCCATGCTTAACTGTTTCTTCAAATACCCCTGCTGCCTGGCAAGCCATAGGATGGACGCTTCCTCGGGGATCCGTTCTTCGTAACGCCCGTCATAGTGCGGATACACATCGTTAAGAACATAGTCGTAATTGCCGTCACCGGTATCAACAATGATATCAACACACACTTCCTGTTCCAGATAATGATCCGAAGGCAACTCTACAGAAAGATTTTCCCGAATCCACTCCTCAATAAATTCCTCGTTCTCTTCATAGGAATGGCATTTGGAACACCAATTCTTCCGCACTGCGGCAATTACGTTGTCCTCTTCGTCCCATACCGACTCCCGATACCACTCGTCAAGCGATTCCCAGAATGCGTCCCACGGTTTTTCCGATCGGCACCATTGAATAATGATATCTGTTCCGGCCTCGTCCCGGTAATCGGCATAAATTTCCGTCACAAAGCATTCCTCTTCATCCCGGTAACTGCAGTAGGTATGCTGTCTGATCAAGCGCTTAATCTCAGAAATCACTTTCTCTTCCGTTGATTCCACCATTTTACCTCCTGTTTCATGTTCTCCGTATTAGCACGCTCCGGATATCCGCAGGGTGCGTTTCGCCTTATCGTTTCTCTGGAATTACTGCATACGAGACCATTTGGACCTTCTTGATGAATGGATTGGCCTCTATGGTTGCAAGAATGTCTAAATCCGCATTCTTTTCCAGGCAGATATGGACACCGGGATAGTTTCTATCCTTTTTCGGAACCGTAATGATTGACCCGATAGGAGTAGATACCGTCAGCCGCTCAGATATGCAGTTCAGCATATCCAGGGTATTTTTCAATTCTCTGACAGCACCTTCCCAGGTCTGCACATCGCCATCCGGCCAGTTATAACCATTCTCCCATGGGATCTTTCCCTTTTTCATGTCCAACGACTTCTGGTACCAGTCCTTTCTGGCATAAAGGGATCTTCTGAATTCTTCCTTTGTCATCTTCTCACGCTCCTAGATTTCCATGAATTGAATACTCGTGCATTCTGGCGGTATTTCACATAGGATAAATTTCTCTCCGTCTGTCACGATTGCTACTCGCAGTATCCCGTCCACTGCATGAAGCTTTAACAGATGCAGATCTTCAAAATTACACCACCAATACTCTTTGCACATTTGCACCTCTTTCGCCAGCTGCCTCGTTAAAGAAGAAATTTTCATGCCTAGCTGCGGAGATATTCCAAGCACTCTCCGGTATTCCGGAACATCATAAACCCTCTTGGACAGCAGAGTCTGGACGCCCTCCTTGCTATGAGAGATGAATGGCCACAGAAGCTCTTCCTGGAACCGCTGAATAAACTCCAGTTCTTCCCTGTCAGTGACTTTGCGGTTGCAATCCTTTCGAGCTTCCTCCAGTTTCCCGCCAGAGGAAAACTCCAAAGAAATAAATGGAGTATCCGGTTCCGATGCTTTCCGCATTGCGAAAAGATAATCCTTCCCCTTGGCATAGCGGTCAATGGCATAATAGGCAATTGCATGGTGCAACAGCTCCCCCTCCCGTTCGATTTCAGCCATATCTTGAAACGGGCGGATCAAATAGTTCTCTCCTTCCAGTCCCAGATTCTGATGCGCTTTTGTAAGCTCATCAACCTTTTTCCGTTCTTCATCCATGTCTTTGAATCTCATTTGAATTCCTCCTTTGCTTTTTAATGGATGCGCAGGAAGAATAGTTAGAGTGGATTTATATTGCAAGAAAAAAATGGAGCAACAAGACTGTCGCTCCATTTTTTCATCTCTTTAAAGATCCCGTTTAAGCATTTGCATCTTCGCCCTTTTCTCCATATTCTATTTTCCGGTGTCTGTAAAGATCTTTTCTGGAATACTTATTCCTGCTGCAATTCCAGCAGCAATCCATATCCCGATCTGCGTATTCGTTCAGGCAACCTGTACAGCCAATGCCGTCCGCAGTCAGATCAAAGTTATCCGCAAGGACCGGCGGCAAAGGGGATGCATATTCTATGTACCCCCCATGCCTTCCGGCCAATTTCCTCACAGTAGGTTGAGAAACTGTAATTGTGAACCTCTAAGACCTCATTTCCCTGTAGTTCCGGATAAGTACCTAGAGCAATCGGTCTCCCTATTCTGTAATATCGCACTCTCATTCCTCCTCGTAGTGAATGGGTTCGACAAATCCCCCGGTGTAGCCTAAGAGCCTTATTCTATTGCTTTTCTACTACAAACTTTCCGCCGCAAATGCGGCATCTAAACTGCTCAGGGTGCAGAACGACCTTGCTGGCCTTTTGCCTGTAAACAGAACTGCCGCATTTGGTACAGGTAATTTTATAGTTCTTATGGTACGTTCTTGCAGTCTTTTCAAAGCCTTTTTCCTCTTCGGTAGTAGCACGCTTTATATGATACTGCGGATAAGCCCGGTTTACTTTTTCTGCCAGCGCTTTCCACTTTCCCGTATGCTTTAAGCAGCCTTCTACCGTGTGAAGCAATTCATGGATAATGGTGTCCTTTGCCGCAGTGTCTGAAACCTGGTCGGCCAGAAGCCGGACTGAGATATTGATGTCAAATACGTCCGAAGAAACTACCTTGCATTGTCCCCACCGGCGTTGTGACCGGGTATTGACCGTCCAATTCCTGACGGTACGGTATTCAATGCCAAGCGCGTCCAGCTCCTCTTTACACTCACGTACAAGCTTCCATAAATCCTTCATTTTTCAATCACCATCCTCTTCCGCAAATAGGTCATTGAGATAACCGTAACCAAGTTCCGTAAGATCCTCTGCTGTCAATCCCATCTCGGAGTGCCATACGGCACACTCGCTTTCCGAGCATCGCCCTTCCAGTTCATCATCAATGATGTTCTTAAGCACGTCTGTATAATCTCTGTTCCTGTTCAAATCGTCAATCCTCCTGTAACTTTTTCTGTAGCCTAAAAACCGTTCCATATGAGGCGCCCATTTAAGGCAAAACACTCTGCATCGTTGCAATCCTGCGGTGTCAGTTCTCCCAGGCGTTTCCTGCTGCGTGAAATAAACAATTCGGAATTCACGGGAGGTTTGGGAGAGTTGTCCCGAAGCAGATTATCCACCTCCACCAGCCTTTGATAGCTTTCCTGCTCGTGCAGTTTCAAATACTGAAAAAAATAGTTTCTGTGAAAAGGACAAAAACAGCAGGCGGACGCTTTTGTATCCAGCCCCCATACATCTTTGATGTAAGCGTAGTTGTTTCTGCGCTCCAGTTGCATGTCCACCAAAGGAAACCTGTTGACAAACATGGGGTTGGGATTCTCTTTGCAGCGCTGCTTCTCCTCCGCGCTAAATCCCATGTGCATTTCATGGGCCTTCTTATCCTCCTCTTTCAGCCTTTGCCCTTTCCTGTAGCCCAAGAGTTCCCAGCGCACATATTTGGAGATCAAACCAACCTTGTAATCCAGCGTGCAGTTCCTCGGCATCTTGGATTTATGCCCATCATCGCTCAATGTCCACCATGGAATACTGACAACCCGCCGTTTTCCAAAATCCCTCATCAGGTCCTGGTATAGCGGGGCGTCAAGGCTGGTATAAAAAATCCCTACAGAACGGCACTTTTGCCCTACAAAATCTGCCTGCGCCTTAACCCATGGCGGCTCAAAGCAAAGGTCACAGATAATCACCGCGTCATAAACCGGAACTTTGGGGAACGGGACCGGCCGCCCTAATGTTTGTGCAATCGCATTGTCACAGCTCATGAGCGCCAATGCAGTCGACTGCATGCCTGCGCCAAAGGATAAAATCTTCATCGTCCCAGCCCCCTTCCTTTTTTCATTCGTTCCTCCCAAAATGGGATATAGGCAAAGGGGATGTCGTACCAGTACCCTTCTCCCGCAATATTGGAACGAAATACTTCCGGCATTCCTTTTAAGCCGTTCCTCTGGATATAGTCCTGGATAATCTCTTTGGTTTTTCTGGTGACCCGCACATATAGATCGCTGTAGTGATTTCCTATATCTGTCTGCGGGACTCCTTGGTCAAGCAACGTCTGGTATAATGATTTTTCTTCCATCTTTTTCCTTTCTTAAAAGCAATGGCAGGCCCCGAAAGGCCTGCCCGCTGTGGTTTAAGCTGTTTTTCCCACCGGAGGCTTAATGAGATACTTCATATCATAGTTGGTATAAAGCTTCCCATTTTTTTCTTTCTTCCGGATAATTACAATGCAGGCGATAAACTTTCCCTTTACATCGTCGGTCATCGCCTTCATATCCGGCGTGTCCTGTCCCGCCTGCGGCGCCCATGCGGCGACCGAAATCAGGTCTGAGGCCCGATCCATTGTGTCTTTCTTGAACAAAAGCATGTTGCAGTCGCCTTTGTCTTTCACATCAATCACATAGCCCTGGATCAGACCAAGAGCGCGTTCATCTTTTAGTTCGTATGGATTTATCATCGTTTCCCTGCCTTTCCATATCATCTTCTCCATATCAGAAAACCTGATGAATCAAAAAATAGCTGTCTTCCGCAAACGGATCCTCTCCTATGGGGACCACTCCGTATTCACTGCCGCCTTCCTTTCTGGCAGTATGGTCCCTTGTGGTATCCAGGCTCCACCACTGGCCGTCAAAAAACACCCGGTTCCATGCGTGGCGGAAGGCCGGCTCGCCCTGATAAGTTCCGTCCAATACATAGCAAGGGATTCCCTGGCTCCGGCACATAGCCGCAAACAGACAGGCGTAATCAAAGCACACGCCTTTCTTGCTCTGCATCACTTTCCCTACATGGAATGTCTGGTAAAACAGAACCTCGCTTTCTTCGTCGTAGGAGATATTCTGGATGATCCAGTTTCGGAAGACCGTCACCCTTTCCGCGTCCGACGAACAGCCTTTCGCAAGCTCGCAGCAAAATCTTTCGAAGTTGTCATCCCATTGGATGGTCGCGCCATTGCCTGTGCCGGTCTTCACAACTGAAAAGGAATCCATCATCAAAAGTACAGCAGCCATCAATCCCAAAATCAGCAGGCAGGCCTGCACCGTCTTGCGCATGATTCCTCCTATAAAAGATTTGTCAAAATGTAATCCGTATAATGTTCTTTCTGGCCGTCCCTTTCCTCTTTTCTGCTTTCCACGCAGTACTCAACCAAAACCGGGTCGCCGATGTTCCTTCTGCCGGCGATAAACTTCAGTTCATCCCCTTTCAATACAAAGCGGTGATAGCGGCGCAGCTCCCTGCCTGAATCATGAAGAACCGTTTCACAGACGAGAATACTCCACAGATCCTCATTGCTGCTGTAGATCTTCTGAAGTCCCGCCATCGTTCCCTGTAAAAATCCTTTGTTCAGATACGGCACACTGACCTTTTCGTCTCCAATGACCGAGCCGAAAACAGCATGGTCCGCCGTCCGGTTATGGAAGAAACGGGACACTCCGTTTTCGTCCCTTTTCCCATTGGTCGTTAAATGGTACTGGACATATACGATCTGACCGTCTCTTCCATTTTCCCGAAACGATTCCGCCAACTCATCATAGGCGACAAACTGGATAAAATGCAGTTTCCTGCGGTTTGTTCCCGGTTCCCGTTTCTCCGCTTTTACCTTGATGGTAAGCAGAGCCAAATTACTTCGCGGCGAGTAGATATCGCCGACCAGGATTCCCTGAAGGTGTCCGATATTGATGTTTGTGCTTACGAATGCCATAAATAATACCTCTCTTTGAACTAATTTTTCAAAAAGGCGTTTCAGGGAATCCGAAGCCGGCGAACACATCACATAGTCTCTTTAAACCTCACGAATGATGTAAATCTCCCTGGTTGGGCCATCATCTTCGTCCTCATCTTCGTAATCGTCGGTGTCCTCATCATCCTCGTAGTCGTCCTCGTCCAATTTATCGTCATCCCCGCAGGAAAGCTCGGAATATTCATATTGCACTCCGGAAATGTCAGAGATGATCTGACTGTCCGAACCAAGGGCCGCACCGATTACACCGTGCGCACCGAGCATGACTGACCTCAAGATATACCGATAAATATCCTCAAAGGAAATAGCACGCTGGGCGACATAGCCGCTGCTTTTCAAGACCGCCTCCACTGCCTGGTGGATATTGTCCATAAGAACCGTCACCGTTTCATCCAAAGCATGCTGCAGCTTTTCAAACTCTTCCGGCTTCATGGCAAGAATTTGGTATCGGCCGCTGCCATAATACTGGCACATCGTTCTCGTGGAATTTTGCAGGCTGAGCAAATCCGAAGAGCTTACGATTTTATTGCATTCTCCTCCGGGCATAAGAAGCGTCTCCCCGACAATGGGATGATAGTGGTAGTTTTCTTCCCCGTCTTCGGAACGCACCTTTACTCTGCACGCCAGTACATACATCATATCCGGCTTCTGGGTAACCGCCTCCTCCGTTTGGCCCAATCCGCCCATCAGCATTTCCATAGATTCCTTCAGTTCAGGATTCTCCAGGACAATTTGAGCGATTTTTTCAAGAAGTTCGTTTCTGTTCATCATGATCATTCCTTTCTTTTTCAGCTTGTTTGATTCCCGGATATTGCCGCATTGCAGTCGTCCAGCAGCCTGCTCAAGGTTTCATGTTCCTTTGTTGCCTGCTGATAGCCGCTTCTCATCGACATGAGACGATCCCGCAGATATGGAAGTATATCCGTCTCCGTGTTTTTGGTCTCTTCTACCATTTGGGAAATCACATTCCTGTCGGCTCCTATCGTGTACAGAGTACCGATTGTTTTTGCGAAGATGAGATTTTCTCTCGTCATCTTCAGACTCCTGTTCTGCACCTTTTCTTGAATAACCATTCTGAATTCCTCCTTTATTAATTTAAGGTTGCGCCGATACATTAGCTGAGGAGGCCTTTATTTTCAAGAAAAAAGCGTCCTGAAAATTACTCAGGACGCAATCCGTTATTTCCGGTGGATATAAAAATTTTTCGACGGGTCCCGCAGCGGCAGATTAGAAACTGCGTCATCCTCCTGTTCTTGTTCTTCTTCCTCCTCGATATACTGTTCCTCCGCCTCTCCCTCAAATTCCATCATCTCCGGGGCAGGTTCCGTCTCTGGCTGTTCTTCCGGTACTTCTTTTGATGCTGAGGCAGGCGGCCTTGCTTTCTCCTCGTTTTCCTTTTGCACCTGCCACTTGTCACTGGCATCAATCGCCTTCAAAAGCTCCCGCGGCTTCTCCTGGGCCAAATGGAATTCCTGGCCGGAAATCAGGCATAGGGCTTCTTTTACAGCAAGCAGCGTCTCAAAGCATTCCGCCGTACAACTGTTTTTCGCTTCCTCAAACTGCTTCCGGTTGCCCAGATCCGAGCCTATGTGTCTCTGAATACAGTCATAGAATTCCCGGGCAAATCCAACATTTGGGATCTGTTTCAGATTTTCCCCCTTTATCCCGCAAAGAGTGCAAACGAGCGCCGATACCTGCAATGGCTTCATCCCCTTTAATTTTTCCATCAGTTTTTCCGGCCTGCTGCAGGAAACTGTAGGGGCCTTGGGGAAGATTCCTTTTAATGAGAGTATGCACAGGATATGCTGCACATCTGCATTTTCTGCTTTCATATAATTGCGGAGCATCATGATCAGCGAAACCCGTTTCCCCACAGGCAGTTCGGCCAGTGCTTTGTTCAAAGTGGATTGTATGCCGGCGTCAGCTGTATATCCCGATTTTAACATCAGTTCAAAAGACGATATGGCAAAAGAATCCTTGTCCACAATCTTCCCGCCGGTCAGGCGAAGTCTTTTTTGACGAAAATCCTCCAGTCCGCCACAGTTATCATAGATGTCGCTGTTACTCCGCATCAGCATGGAGTGGACAGTCAAGTCTCTCCGTATACATTCGTCAAATCTTTCCGGCTCCAGATTGCTAATACAAAGAATCTCCACTGCTTGGCCAGACAGCCGCGCAGAAATGTTTCCTTCCTTTCCGTTGGCCGCATCCTTAAAGCCGCATTTTACCAGTATCGGCTTTAAATCTTCTGCCGGCGTATCCGAAAGCAGATGGACAACGCCATCTGCTCTATTCATAGACAAAAGTTCAAACACCGACTCCCGGTACACATAACAAAGCACCCCGTTTTTCTTTAATAGTTCCAAAGCCGTTAAAAGCTTATCCCGGTTCATATATTCCCTCCCTGTGTCTCCTTATATCGTTTTGCAAGAGTTTCCGCCGTATATGTACAAAGGATAAAGGTGCCGTCATCCAACACAACAACGGTTTTGATGGGTTTATGCTTTGTGGCGTCGATCAGTTTGCCGGTTCCGGCCTCTTCCCTGAGCGCGATGATATCTTTTTTGACTCTGGTCGATTCATACGGCAAAATAACCTTGATTTTCTCTATAGGTACATAGTGGTCAAAGCCAAGCTGAAACAATATCATCCATCCACCCCTTCCTTTTCCCCGCTGCGCAGTGGGGAAAGTATTTTTTCTATCTCCCTCGGGTCCGCTGCCTTCAGAAGTTTCGTCGTCATCATGTTCAGCATGATAACATCCGACCAGAACAGCCGCAGCGAGCCGTAATCTGCTTCTACCTTTTTCATCAGAGCTTTTAGATAACGCTCCGTCCGTTTCCGGGAAATATTTAATGTCCTGGCACACAGCTCCACATCCCATTTGTTTAAAACCACACGGTATGTCTTTCCTTTCACGCCGACACCTCCATCTCTGCTTATGTATGGGGTATCTGCAATCAGATACCCGCCTGTCTTATTCCTTCTTTTCCCTCTGATACAGCTCCAGTCTCTGTTCTTTTGTAAATAACTTGTACTTTTCACGCTTTCCGCTGGGATGCAGGATCATCATCTGGTCGCCTTCAAAGCGATATTCCAGTCCTTTGGGCAGCATGACCTCCTGGATTCCCTTCTGGTACCGGATGCGGATGGCTTCACTTCCTGTTAAAATAGGAATCAGCAGCCGCCCATACCGATAGCCAAACGCATTTTGCGCCATCATCCGGCCGCCGTCCTCCAGGAACTTCATCAGTTCTCCGTGGGTGTGGGGATATTGGAACCGCTTTGTTTTCAGACGTTTCTTTACCTCGTTGTACAGGGAGCGTACCGCATCGCAATCTTCCATGCTCAGATACTCAACATCCTGGACGGTATTCAGGGATTTCCCCGTTATCCATGCGGCCCAACGGCAGCTCTCATAAATGGTCATCCCGGCCGCGCCGCATAGGTCGAACAGAATCTTTTTCACAATTTTTCTCTGGTAGTGCAGCTCCCTGTCCGCCATGGTCCCAATCACATTGCCTTCCCTGTTCATGTAGGCATAGGCACCACACTCGCAGGCCCACACATAGCCTTCGTTGTCGTCGTGGTTTTCCCCAAAGAAATCCGCTTTGGCCGTTTTGGACGGAAGGCCGTTGCAATACGGGCAGATATCAGCCGCTGTGTCCGACCGTGTGGTCTGGCTCCTCACTTCCCGTACCAGCTCCACGAAAATCAGATATCCATCCGCTTCATCCGGAAACGAACTTTCCATATCCACCATGCGGTTGAATACATCGTTGAACAGCCCCGCCGCCTCTGTCTTTTCCAGTGCAATGTCAATTCCCGTTTCCTCGCAAAACGCTGGTTCGGAAAGGGCGTTTTTGAACGCCTCGTATGCTTCGGAAATAATTTGCTTGCCATAAGTAGCCTTGATCTGTTCCACCGCGTCATACAGCATTGCTTTCGCCTCTGCATAACCTCTCATTTGCTGGGGCTGTTCAAATATCCGCTTTTCAAAATCAGATACTGCAAACAATGCCTCCAGTTCCTTCACCGTCTGATTCATCCGTCCGCTGAGGGTGATCATGCAAAGTAAATTGTTCATTGCCGTTCTCAAATCCCGTTCTGTATCCGTCATTTTTATTCCTCCTGTATGAAATCAATCTATGCAGGGGAAAGATTAACTTCCGGCAGGCGGGAAATCAAGAAAATCACTCTGACGCCGGTTCCGTTTCCGCATTTTCCGAACTGTCCGGCGAGCTTTCCCCCGTTTCTCCCGCCGGCGAAGCTTCCTCCGAAGGCGCTTCCTCCGTCCCACGGTTCGGGAATATCAGATGTCCGGTTTCGTCCACTGCCTGCCAGCCATAGCTGCCGTCAGAAAACTGTACGAGCCACAGATACCGATAGCCATCTTCCGTCTCGGTATAGTACACGTCGCTGTAATTGTCCACCCTCTGATATCCCTCCGGAATCTCGATTTCTTCCGGTACACTGGTCTCCTGTGGGATATATATCTGCTCACCCTGTTCCGGCAGGGTGAAATAAATGATGAAAAATACTGCCACAAGAAGTCCCAGAACCCCTGCGGCTATTTTTTCAATCTTCATAGGCTCCTCTCCTATTCGCCCGCCATGGCGATCAGCGCCATGCGCAGTTCTCGTTCCTCATCGGTCTCCTCACCGTCACTGTCCTCTTTCTGTTCCGGCTTGTCTGTCCGTACAGTGGCGGCGGGGGCAAAACCGACATGCTCTGTTTTTTCCGGAACAAACTCCACCTTCGCCCTTTTTGGTATCGGCTTATCCGGCGCCATCTGCACCTCTTCTGAAAAAGGATTAACAGTCCTGCTTTTTATCACACCTTGGCTGCGAAGATGCTTTCGTATGATTTCCTTAATCACCTTGTTCCTCTGATTAGACGGGATTGAAGCGACAAACGCTTCAATCTCCCTTGAGGACGTATGAAAGGAAATATCGCAGGGGCTTTCGTCCATGGAGAGCAGCACCGTCTGAGGGATAAAGGCTATCCTGTTATGCAGCTCCGCGGATAAGATGCTGTTCAGGTAAAAGCTCAGCATTTTCCCGCTTACCGAATGGCGCCACTTACATAAATCCGGATCCTTTTTTAAAAATCGCAAATGAACGCGCACGATACCTCCTCCTATCGAAATCGGGAAACCAAAAGGTTGTAATACCCCCTCACATTCGCTCTGGCCGCCTCCCTTCCTTCCCCGGAAAGGATAATCTCCAGCGCCTTTGTGTCCTTATAAAAATCACGGATGTACCGTTCCCAGGCAACACCGGTTCCTCCGGTCAGCAGGATTACATCCACGTTGATCATATTATCGTAGGCCGCATTGAGTTCCTGGAGAAGTTCATTGCAGACGCTCCGCAGGTTCCCATAGAAATTCTTTTTGAAATCATACGGCTCTTTCTTTGGCCCATAATGAATGACGCCGCTGTCGAACGCCTTCTCCAGGTTGTATACCGAGACGTCCGCCTTATTTCCGGACGCCCGCAGGATATCGCTGCAGGTACGCTGGTACACCTCCTGCATGGAATAGTTCTCCCATGTCAGCGACGCGCCTTCTTTTGCGCCCTGGATAAAATGGTAAGTATCCGTTGTATGGAACCCGGCGTCCAGGATCAGGACGTTTTTCTTCAGAAGTGCCGGGTTGGTCATGACGCCGGCCTCGCTGATCACGCTGGACATCAATGTTCCAAACGGCTGCTTGCAGACATGGATATCCCGCCTTTCCAATTTCACCTTCACATTGAGCCACGGCCTTTTCCCGATCCGGACATAAAAAGAATGTTCCCCCGTCAGGCGCTGCAGAAGCGTTTCCGTATCCTGTACAATAAATTCCGGCGGCAGGCCGGTCTGTACCTTCAGCGGCCTTTCGTCCATATCATATCCGCCTTCCGGCAGCCCCCGCAGTTTTGCGAAGAAAAAGCCGATACGGCTCTGTACGAGGAATTCCTCCGACTGCACCCGCTGCCTTCCTAAAAGCGTTGTGGATTTAATGGCCGTGCTGCCATACAGCAGCGTCTTTTTGGCCAGACTGCCTACATACCACATCTGCCCTTTTTCATCCCGGTATCGGATATCCTCCCCATTGATCAAAAGCGGCGAATCGTTTCTGGCCTTGACCACAATGCTGGGGATAATGGACGCATTGCAGGGCGATTGTATCTTAATTCCGGAATACCCAATGTCGAGCCCACAAAGCAGCGGCGACGGCACGGGACAGTTTAAGCTTTGAAAGCGGATATCCGTCTGATAACAATAATTGGTAAGCATGTGACTGCGCCTCCTGTTCTGGTTTTTGGGAAAAGTAGCAAATGGGTTTTCATTTGTCAAGAAAAAAGAGCCACCGCATAAGGGCAGAGGAGCATAAAGAAGTATTGTAAAAATACTGACCTATGCCAAGTGAATGGGAAATAAGAAAACTCTATGTGAATGGATTAACCATTTGCATAGAGTTTTTCTTTTGTCATGGAAAAATTTTCAGCGTCCGCAGGACGCGCAGCCGTCACCGAATGGGGACGATCTTGGGGGCTTGGGGGGAATCCCTCAAAAAGCATTTTGGCCGGTGCAATCCGGCTAAAATCGCAAAACATGTATATGTTTGCATTGCTTGCCGATTTTATCCCGAATTCGGGATAATACAGGTAAGCAATGCGGCTTTGTCCACGGCGATGCCAATAAGCTGGATTTCCCGGACGGGAGCTTTGATGCTGTGATCAGCAACTACGTCTATCATAACATTATGGGTGCGGACAAGCATGCCCTGCTGCTGGAAAGCCTGCGGGTACTGAAAAAGGGCGGCGTGTTTGTCCTGCATGACAATATGAAGCCGCAGATGTACGGCGACATGAACGCCTTTGTGGAGGAACTGAGGGGCATGGGCTTTGCCGAGGTTCAGTATGTGGAGACCGCAGAGAAAATTTTCGGCTCGAAGCAGCGTGCGGCTATGATGATGCTGGGCGATTCTGCTATGATCGTTGGAAGAAAATAATGCCGGAATCAGTAGGGATGCAATCCATATGAAAAGAGCTTATCATTCCGGCGGCTGGACTGCGCTTTTTGAGTCTGTAAACAAATTACAGGAGGACAAGTGATATGAAACACAACGGCTTTTATTTCTGGATGTTCAAGAGTCCGATGAAAGCAGTCCTGACGGAGAAATACGGCAACGCATATGCTGGGGAGACTATGAAAAAGAGCAAAAAAGTCTATCGTGAACTGGTCGGGAAAGCTGCCGACATTGGTGACGACAACCCAATGGCATACAACGAGCTGTTTGCACTCGCCTTTGTCGCACCTTACATAGCAAGCGGGAAGAAGATCCCCCCGGAGACGGTGCAGGAGATGATGCGGCGTTCGCTTTACCACATCAAGTGGTATTTTGCGAAAACCGACCTGAACACCGATAAGGGCAAGGCAGAGAACAAAAAGAGCATCGTGAAGTATGTCAAGTGGTACACGCCGGAAAAGGAAAAACAATATCCGACATCGTTCAAAGTGGACTTTGAGGGACAGCCTCATGAAGGAGCTTGCTACTACCGCATCACCCGCTGCCCCATCTGCGCCTATGCGGAAAAGCTGGGCGTTTCCGAGTTGATGCCGCTGTTCTGCGAGTTGGACGAGGTGATGATCACACTCCAGCACGGCGTGCTGCACAGAAAGCAGACGTTGGCAAACGGCGGAGAATTCTGCGACTATTACATTACAGGAAACAGAGAATAAACGAAGAAGCTCGTATCGTCAATAATGATACGAGCTTCTTTTCATATTTTTTAGATTGTGTTTTTTCAGACCTTCCATCCGGCAGCCTGCTTGCGCTCCACCACAAAGCGGCGGTAGAGCCCGTCAACAGCAACCAGCTCGTCATGCGTGCCCTGCTGGACGATCTCACCGTGATCGACAACGAATATTTTGTCGGCGTTGCGCACAGTTTTCAGCCGGTGAGCGATCATGATGACCGTCTTATCGTGGGTCAATTCCGCAACGGCCTCCATCAGCTCCTTTTCATTTTCGGGGTCAACATTGGCAGTGGCTTCGTCCAGAATGATGATTGGTGCGTCCTTCATAATCGCCCGGGCGATGGAAATGCGCTGCCGCTCGCCGCCGGAGAGCGTTGCACCGCCCTCACCGATAACAGTGTCAAAGCCGTCCGGTAGCGCCATGATAAAGTCGTAGCACCGCGCCTTCTTTGCTGCAGCCTTTACCTCCTCCATGGAGGCATCGGGCTTTCCGAAGCGGATATTGTTGGCGATGGTGTCCGAGAACAGATAGGTCCGCTGAAACACAAAGGAGAAATTGCGGATGAGGCTGTCGTAGCTGTATTCCCGCACATCCCGCCCGCCAAGGCGCACGCTGCCTGACTGCACATCCCAGAACCGTGCCATAAGATTGCAGAGAGTGGTCTTGCCGGAGCCGGAGGGGCCGACGATAGCGACCGTGGTTTTCTCCGGAATCGTCAACGACACATCTTGCAGAATGGGCTTGCTGTCGTAGGAGAAGTTTACATGAGACAGAGCAATGTCCTCCCGCTCCGGCGACAGTTCCTCCCCGTCAATATCCATGGGCTCTACATGCAGAATCGCGTTTGCCTTATCCACACCAATGTCGATAGAACGGAACAGGGACGAAAAGCTCCCGGCGGAGTCCAGCTGCTCAAAGAGAATGAAGGAGCAGATCAGCATCAAAAGGCAGTTTGTAAGCTCCATAGTGCCGCCGAAGTAAAAGCCGATGGCAGCGGTGCAGACGGCAACGCCGGTGAGCTTGTTGACGATGAACTGCGCCAGCATATAAAGAACAGACGGTATCTCCATGGCGAAGGAAGCCTTGCGGGCTTCCTCTACAGCCCCATGCACCTGGGTTGCGGAATCGTGGGTCAGGTCAAAATTCTTGACCTCGGCGATGCCCTGCACATATTCCAGCACCTTGGACACAAGCCGCTCGTCGGCATTGAACTTCCGCTGGGAAAGGGCCTGCTCCGCCCGCTGCATGGCGGCGTTGACGGCGAAGAACAGCAGAAGTCCCACCAGTGTTATAAGCCCCATACGCCAGTCAAAGAGGAACATCATGACCGCGATGATGCCGGAGGTCAGGAAGCCCCTCGTTGTGACCATTACCACGCGGGTAGCCACATTCGCCATGTTTTCCATGGTGTTGGTGGTGACGGACGTGACCTCGCCGAGGCTGTTGTCATTGAACCAGCCCATAGGCAGGTAGCGCAGGTGCTCGGCGATTTCGATGCGTTTGTTGGCGCAGGCTCGGTAGCCCGCACGGGTCTGGAGCATGGTAGCCTTCATGTTGATGGCGATGGTCACAATCAGTGATGCAACGATGATGCCGAGGCTCGTCCATAAAGTTGCCATAGTGACGTCCCTTTCCAGCAGCGCCTGAATGACAATGGCAGCGGCAGGAATACGCATGGCGGAGCAGATGGCGCTGACCACGCCCAGCCAGATAGAAGTGACAAACAGTTTGCGGTTGTCTTCACCGCAGAAGGCGAAGAATTTTTTCAGCGTCTGAAGCATTACGCCACCTCCCCGTCGTCTTTGACGCTGATGTGGGCTTCCCACATGGTTTGATAAAGCGGGCAGGAAGCAAGCAGCTCCGCCTGCGTGCCGGTCGCTTCGATCTTGCCTTGATTGACAACAATGATCTGATCGGCGTCCGCAATGGTGGACAGCCGGTGGGCAATGACCAGTAGCGTCTTGCCCCGCACCAGACTTGCCAGTGCCGACTGGATGACCGCCTCGTTTTCCGGGTCTGTGTAGGACGTCGCTTCGTCCAGAATGACGATGGGCGCGTCCTTCAGCATGGCACGGGCAATGGAGATACGCTGCCGCTCGCCGCCGGACAGATGCCCGCCCGACGCGCCGCACACGGTCTGATAGCCGTTTTCAAGCCCCATGATAAACTCGTGGCAGCCGCATTTTTTCGCCGCATCGATGACTTCCTCGTCGGTTGCGCCCTTTTTGCCCATGCGAATATTGTCCATCACCGAAAGGTCAAAGAGATAGTTGTCCTGGGAAACATAGGCGATGCGCTTCGTACACTCCACCAGCGGAAGTGTACGGATGTCCACGCCGCCCAGCTCAATGGCGCCGTCCTTTACATCCCACAGAGAGGCGATAAGACGGGCAATGGTGGACTTTCCGCTGCCGGAAGGCCCGACCAATGCGTTGACCGTCCCCGGGGCAACGTGCAAATTGACTCCGTGCAGTACCTCCTTGTCGTGATAGGCAAAGCGGACATCCTTCAGCTCGATGGCGTTATCGGCCGGCAGCCTTTCCGCCGTCCTTGGGCGCTGCATATCCTCACCGGACAACACCTCCGCCACCTCGCCCACGATGGTCGTTACCTGGGCAATGTCATCGGTGTAGGAAAAGGCGGTGATCAGCGGCTGCATGACGCCGAAGGACAGAACGATGACCGTGAGAAACGTCTCCGCCGACAGTGTGCCGTGCATATAAAGGAGGCAGCCCACCGGCAGGATGCCGAGAAGCGTTGAAGGGAGTATCGCCATTCCGGCTACCTGCCCGAACAAACTCCCGCGCATCCAGTCAATGAAGCAGTCCGCGCCTTCCTTTGCGGCGGAGACAAACTTTGCGTAGCTGGTTTTAGACTGACCGAAGGCCTTGATGACCTCAATGCCGCTGATGTATTCCACAGCCGTGTCGTTCAGTGTCTTTGTCGCGGTGACCGTGCGCTGAAACTTCTCGTTATAGCCGCTGAACATGGACATAAAGCAGATAATGCCAAGCGGCACGACGATCAGCATGGAAAGCCCCATGCGCCAGTCCTCGATAAACAGCAGCACCAGTACCGCCAGCGCACCGACGATGTTGGCAGTCATCTCCGGCAGCAAATGGGCAAGGGTGGTTTCAATGGAGTCCACGCGCTCGACGATAATGTTCTTATAGGAGCCGGAGGAATGGTCCAGCACCGTGCCAAGGGGCAGCGTTGCCAGCTTGTCCAGCAGCCGTGTGCGGGTATTGGCCAGCACATGGAAGGTGGCGTGATGGGAGAGGGACGTGGACACGCTGTGCAGCACATAGCGTAGCACCCAGCAGCCCGCCATCCACGCGCAGAGCGTCAGGCAGTACGTCAGCTCCGCCGTGCCGTTTACCAGTGCGGTGATGAGCCGGATGATGATGAAATACGGAATAAGCGAGCAGGCGACGCCCAGCAGCGCCGTAAGGACGCTCAAAGCGTACTCACCGTACCGCCCTTTTGCCAGCTCTGCCAGCCACGAGGCGGCTGAGCGCTTTGGCTCAATTTCTTTCATGGTGAACTCCTTTCGACTGCATTACGCAGCCAGATGCTTCTTCACGATGCCCTTGCCGATAGCTGCTCCGATGAATGCGGCCACGATCACACCGGCCACCAGCGCCACGGATACCCAAGACTGTAGCATCTGGGATGCGGCAAGGATGGTGTCCTGACGGCCATCGGTGACCATCTGATCCGCCATCGCTTTCGCAGCAATCGCATAGGGAATGATGGTGCTGCCGAAGGCGGCCATCACCTGATTGATGACATAACTGACGGTCAGCGCCTTTGCATTGCCGTAGCCCATCTTCCACAGCAGCAGCTCGGCAATGACACCGGAGAGAATAAAGAGGATGATGTACGGCAGATATCCGCCCATAATGGCGCGGACAATGCTGTAAATCAGGATCGCACCGGGCTTTTTCACCTTCGTGCCGATGATGAAGTAGACGATGCCCTCCAGCAGGGCGAAAAACACCGGCATCAGAATGATGGTAATGGGCGTTGCGTACAGGACGGAGCTGGCGAAGAAAATGACCACATTGATTAGAGCCAGCAGGACAACGGTGATGATGTCCTTGACTTTCAGTTTATTGGGGTTTGCAGTACTCATGGTAAAGACTCCTTTTTGAATGAAATATGTTTGAACGTCGCAGAGACGGCGATCACAGGATAAGGCCGGCGGCGATCGATGCTGCCAGCAGGACACAGAACACAGCATCCCACGCAGAAAACCGAAGCGACAGATAGTTGCTTTTACGGCGGGTTAAGTCGATGCCCCGTGTTTCGGCGGAGGCGGACAGCGTCTCGGCAATGCGGATGACCCGCAGCGCCATGGGAACGGTCAGAATTTCCAGATACGATGGTAGCGCACGCAGCTTTTGCCACGGCGTCACAAATGCGCCACGGGTGCGGATGGATTGCCGCAGTAGCTTCATGTCTCCCGACAGAACGGGGAAGAAGCGGAAGATCACGGCTACGATCATAATGAGCCGTTCCGGCAGGTGCAGATTACGCAGCGCCGCCAGGGTACGGCTGGCTTCATTCCGCCCAATCAGCGTCCGCATGGAAATGCCAACGGCAATGATACGCGGGAACAGCACCAGCATAAAGGAAAACACCGTGCCCGGCAGCATGGCGTTAGCCGCCCACAGCACCCCAAAGCTTATGCCGCCCGCGATTGCCGTTCCGAGCCATCCGTCAGTTGCGGTCAGCAAGATCAGTGCCGCATAACAGGCATAGACAAGGTGATTGTTTGCCGTGGAGATCACGACCAACAGGGCCAGCCAGTAAAGCAGCTTCGTTGCCGGGTGGAATCGTTCTTTATGCTGTTTTTTCGCAGGAGCATCGGAAGGATGGAAGCGCTCCATATATTGCCGTACCGCTTGCAAATCACGTTCCGAATGAACGGGAAATTCTGCCTCTGCATGTCCATCCGACAGCCCGATGCAGCGGTCACACGCACCTGCAATCAGCTCCAGATCATGGGTGATGATGAGAACCGTCTTTTCCTTCCGCATTTCCCGGATCAGCGCCGCGCACCGCTCCAGACTTTCCGCGTCCTGTCCTGCTGTCGGCTCGTCCAGTATGACGATCGGCTTGTCGGACAGATACGCCATCATCAGCGCCAGACGCTGCATCTGCCCGCCGGAGAGGGAAAAGGGATGCCGGTCGCGGCAGTCCCACATATCCATACTTTTCAGCAGCGCTTCCGTTTTTGCTTCAAACTCCGGTGTCACCGCATGGCCGTATTGCAGTTCGTGCAGGACGGAGTTGGTGAAGAACTGAAACTCTGCTTCCTGTAGGATGAACAGCACCTGCTTTTGCAGACCCTTAGGCTTTCGCGCTTTGCCGTACAGGAATATCTGCCCGCCGGAGGGATCGTAAAGCCCCGCAATCAGCTTGCCGATGGTCGTTTTGCCACAGCCGTTTGCGCCCACAAGGCCGACGATCTCATGCTCACGGACGGAAAAGCTGACACCAGAGAGGGTATCTCCGGCCTTCCTGCCGTATGTATAGCGGACATCTGAGACGGCAAGCGCCGTCGGCGCGGTTTTCGGTAGCGGCTCTTTCTCCGGCACGGTGATCTCCGCAAGGTCGAGCGTGCGCAGAGAAAGTGTTTGTCTCTGCTCCGCCGGGAACACCTTCGCCTCTGCGGCAGTGTATTTTCCTTTGATCTCGCCGTCTGCCATGATCCAATATTCATCGGCAATATCTGTAAGATAATAGAGTCGATGCTCACTGAGCAGCAGCGTTTTGCCCTGCCTTTTCAGTGCCAGCAGAATCTCCTTTAACTGTTGCGTGGCTGCAAAGTCCAGGTTGGCCGTTGGCTCGTCAAGGAGAAAAATATCTGTGTCCATGGCCCACGCGGACAAGATGGAGATGAGCTGTCGCTCGCCGCTGGACAACTCGTAGACATTGCGATCCTTCAGCCGCTCCAGATGAAAGATCCGGAAGGCCTCATCTACCCGCCGTCGGATTTTATCTTGCGGCAGACCGTGATTTTCAAGACCGAAGGCCACTTCATTGGAGCTGTTCACGGTGAAAAACTGGCTGCGAGGATCTTGAAAGACCGAGGCGGCCAACTCGCCGATCTCGCCGATACGTATTCCGGCGGTGTCCTGCCCATTCAGGCGGCAAAAGCCTTTTAGCTCTCCCTCGTAAAACTGGGGGATTAATCCGTTGATGCACCGTAGCAGTGTGGACTTTCCGCAGCCGCTGCCGCCGCAGAGCACCACACAGCGTCCGGCTGGGATGCTGCCGCCGACTTTTTGCAAGGTGGGCTGCTTTTCTTCTGCATATTGAAATTCAAATTCAAAATCTATCATCGTAAACCCTTCCGTTGGTTAGCTATCTCTAACTGATGTCCGTAAGAAACGGGCGCACGCACCGCCCATTTTCTTTGCCAATTTAATTCAGGCTGTCACATAACTGCCGCCAACCGGCGTTGGTAAAATCAAGGACCGCCTGTAAGCAGGTAAGCATTCTACCTTCCTCCATGTGCCGATCCAGCAGCTGGCGGAAGTACCAGAACTGGGAGCCCATCAAAAGGCGGATCGCATCGGCATTTGGCGCTTTCCCATAGATATGCGAAAAGAACTCCACCGTTTGTTCCGCTTTTTGATCCATTAGTTTATGCAGCACGGTTTCCATGGAGCTGCCATCACTGCGGCAGAAAAATAAAGTGCAGTCATTGCAGTGCTCGGTCAGCAGTTGAAAATATACCTGTTCTTCGGCGTTTATGGAGCGGAGGATATCCTCCGGCTGCGCGCTGCACTTTGCTTTTTCGTATTCTTCAGCGATGGGCGCAAATAAGGCCTTCATCGTCTCAAAAAAATCCTGAAGCAGACTGGCAAACAACGCGTCTTTATTCTTGTATCTTGTGTAGATTGCCCCCGTAGTAACACCGGCTTTTTCGGCGATCTTGTGCAGAGAGGCTTTCTGAAAGCCGTAAGCAAGAAATTCCGAATAAGCAGCCTGAATGATCCCATCATCCAGGGAATGATCCCTATTGGCCATGTCTTCACTCCTCTGCGCCTAAATAATAACGTCATTATCGATAACGACATTATTATAGCGTTATTTTTGCTGCTTGTCAATGCGAATTGCACACTCCGTTACAAAAACATACCTTGACAAATCTCGTCTCAGAAAGCCCTGCTGAGCAAATACGCTGCCGAACACGGGTTTCGGAATATCCAATTCTTTATAGACGACGGATATTCTGGAACCAGCTTCCAGAGGCCGGGGTTCCAGGAGATGATGCGATATGTGAAGGATTACAGCGTATCCGCTGTGATTGTCAAAGACCTATCCCGGCTGGGCAGGGAGTATTCCTACATGGGGCGGCTTCAGGATTTCATCTTTCCCGCTTATGACGTCCGCTTTATTGCCATCAACGATGATGTGGACAGCGCCAAAGGGGAAAATGATTTTGCGGTGTTCAAAAATGTATTCAACGACTACTACGCCAAGGATACCAGCAAGAAAATCCGGGCAGTGATAAAGATGCGGGGCGAAGCCGGGGAGCATATCGCCAGCAATCCGCCTTATGGGTACATAAAAGACCCGCAGGACAAAAAGAAATGGATTATAGACGAAGAAGCGGCAAAGGTGGTGCGGCGTATCTTTAACCTCTGTATTGCGGGGAAAGGCCCCATGCAGATTGCAAAAATCCTCACAGCCGACAGGGTACCGACCGTTACCGCTTATCACGCCAGGCAGAAAGGCTGGGCCATGCCTGAGAATCTTTATCAGTGGTGCGCTAAATCCGTCGCCGGGATATTGGAGCGGTGGGAGTATACGGGCTGTACCGTGAATTTCAAGACCTATACCAAGTCCCTGAAATTCAAAAAGCGGATGGAAAACCCGGTTGAGAACCAGAAAGTCTTTGAGGACACCCAGCCCGCCATCATTGAGAAGGGCTAGTGGGAACGGGTGCAGGAACTGCGGAAGAACAAACGCAGGCCGACAAAAACAGGAAGGACCAGCATGTTCTCCGGCCTGCTCTACTGCGCCGACTGCGGGGCCAAGCTGTACTTCTGCACCTGCAACACCTACAAGGATGACAGCCAGAATCATTTCGTTTGCTCCAACTACAAGAGCAACACCGGCTCCTGCCAAATCCACTATATCCGGGAACAGGTGCTTTACCGGATCGTGCTGGAGAGTATCCAGCGGACATTGACTTATGTCCGTATGTTCCGGAAGAATTTCAAGCTGGAAATGCTGGCGCAGGACGAAGAAAGCCGCAAAGCGGAACTGACGGAAAAGCAGAAAGCCCTCTCCGGAGCAAAAAAGCGGATGGAGGATTTGGACAGGATTATCCAGCACATCTATGAGGACAATGTGCTGGGTAAGCTATCCGACAGCCGGTACTTAAAATTATCCCGCCAATACGAGAAGGAGCAGGCAGAGATTGAACAGCTTGCCGCCGTATTGGAACGGGAAATCGAGGAACAGTCCGGGCAGGTTTCCGATGTGAACGAGTTTCTGAAGCTGGTGGACAAGTACCTGGATATTCCGGAACTTGACGCCGCCATTCTCAATGAACTTGTAAGCAAGATTGTGGTACACAGCCCGGTAAGGGAGAACGGGAGGAAGCATGTACAGATAGATTTGTACTTTACCTATGTGGGACAAATCCGCATCCCTTTGAAAATTGGAAGGGAGTCCCTAAATGAATCGGAACCGGCGTGACTTAACACGCCGGTTCCTGCCAAATTTCTTTTTACTTCCTTATGGGACGCTGCCTAATTGATAGCTCCCTTTTTCAGGCCAGCCGCCTCATCCCTATGACCGCTCCTGCTTCGTGGTTGTATTCCAAAAGCGTGAAGGAATAGATATGCCGCAGAAGCTGCCGGTTCCAGGTGTGCCCGATGATATTCTTTTTCCCGTTTAATATCCGCATAACATCATCCAACAGCTTTTCATAAAGCTCTGCGGGCATTGAAGCAGAGCAGCTTTCCTTCTCGCACTGGTAGCAAGGCCCCACATGCGTGTTCCTCAAAAGCAGTTCCGGCCTTTCTTCCGTATGTTCCATACAAACAAGCCGGATAAATCCCCAGGCGACTCCGGAAAATTTATCCACCGGTTCATACAAAACAGTTCGCGCTTTCCCCATCGTTTTTCTCTCCATTACTCCAGGATTTCTTTCACACGGCCAATCTGTCCGTCTGCCAGGCGCACTTTGATCCCGCGGGTATGGACCGGCGCATTCGTCAAGATATCTTTCACATACCCTTCCGTCAGATTCCCTGTCGGCTGGTCCTTTTTTAAGACGATCCGCACCCGGAGTCCCGGGCGGATATCCGCCCGCAGAAAAGGATTTCTCATAAACTGCATCCCTCCTAAGTAACCTTGTTTTTGGATTTCTGAAACAGTATGGGTTCCGGCTTCCTGTTTGTCAAGAAATATATTATTTCCTGTTCAAAAGACTATGTAGGAAAAGTCCGCTAGGCGGACTTTTCTTGCTGCTTGAGACCGTATGTTCTGATTGCACGCCGGCAGGCATACACCTGCATGGTAAATTCTTCACTTGGTGCATTTTCAAGGGTTCTGGTCGCAAAGTAATAGCAGCTGTCATATTTGTAGTGATAAAGCTGTTTGACCGTCCAGTTCTTATCCTTGCACTGTCCCTGGGTAACGATAAAAGTTTCCGGATCCAGCTGCTTGTCCGTATAGACCCCGACCCCAATGTCGTTCCACCAGATTGGATGCTTTTCCGACGTTCCGGTTGCTACGCTTTCATTTTGAGGCTCCTGTTTTGGCTTTTTCGTCTCCGCTATAGCAGGCTCCTTTTTCGGCACTTTCTTTTCTCCAAGCTCTGCATCCTGATAGGAGAATTCACTGGTGCTATAGATTTTCCCGTATACGCCTGCAATACCGAGCACGGCCCGGTCGTAAGCACGGTTATCCGCAGTTTCGGCTGGATACTGCTCCAGATACTCACTCCACAAATTTTTTGTATTCGCTTCCCCAATGGCGCTATACCGGGCGCCGTTTTGCTTCACTGCCTCCCGGGCGATCACAAAACTATTGCTGTCATGGCTGGAGAGCAGAACGGGCATACCAACGGCAATCCCTGCTCCCTGCGCCAACACGGTAATGGCATGATGCTTCAGCAGGATTTTCCCTTTGTCGCTATAGATAAAATCCGATTTCTCCAGAAACTCAAACTCCAACTCGTCTACAAAGATGGTCAGTTTCCCGTCTTCCACTTTATAATTTTCCGGCATCTGCATGTTCAATTCCTCCTTACTTTTTTAAATGTGCCTGCGGTTCCAAAGCTCTTACATTCTTTTCAGGAAAAAGGAAGAGAGAGAATGAACCTTCCTCTCTCTTCACTCTTCTTACAGCCTGCAATTTTCGGCAACCTGCTTTTCATCCTCGGAGGCTTCCTCCGATTCCGGCTCTTCTTTAAGGGGTGGCTCTGCTTCAAGCGGCGGTTCTTCTGCCGGCGGTTCCTCTTCCACATCAGCTGTTGGAACAGATTTCGCCTGTTCCACTTTATCCACCTGTCCTTCTGCTTTCCGGGCCGCTTGTGTCGTTTCCTGCTCAGGCTCCGTTTGGGCGGAAGACGGTTCTTCCTCAACCAGCATGCGCTTGATCTTTTTAAAATCAAAGCCCTTTTTGCATAACACAATGAGCACGACAACCAGCAAGATACAGATCAATAAATTCTTCAGGTTGCTGAAAAACAGCCGTGACTCCGCTTGCCGCTGCAGGACTCTCGCACCTTCGCCACTGTAGAGACTGTAGATTTCTTTTCCGATTGTGTTGTTCGCTTCATCCACACGCTCCTTGACAGAATCAAAGTCTGTGCCCTCCGACTGCTGGGAAGATGCCGTCTGTTGTGGTTCATCATAGGAGGTTGTCCTTACGGGATCCGGCGCAAACTTAATAATTGCTGTAAGCGCCAGGACAAATACCACAATGACAGCCGTCATCAGCAGGATGAATTTTTGAGTGCCTTTTGAAATCTCTTTTTTCATGATCAACTGCTCCTTTGTAAATATAATTTAGGTGCAGGTAATCTATACAGAGACACCCCAAATTTCAAGAAAATCAAAACTGTATTAAAGAATGGAACTGAAAAGCCGCCACAGCTTTAAAGACTGTAGCGGCCTTTTTCTTACAGTTTATGTTCCTTTTTCGTATATATTGATATTTAAAATTTTTATGTAACTCCCCGATTCTCAAAACCATTGGTTTTGCAAGATTCTATATATTATGCGAATTTTATTACCGCTGATAGGGCAAATACTCAACTGCAAAGCCAATATGTCCACCCATTATAAATCCGACGCCACTATAACAGTTCTAAAATCAGCTTGACAAGCATTCCAATGAAAATAACACCGCCGACCCCGCTGATAATTCCGTAAATTTTCACGGATTCTTTATCCTGCTTTTCTTTAATGAGATAGTAAACACCAACACCAGCAACCAAAGCGCCGATTAACATACCAATAATTGAAATGATCATTTTCTTTTCCTCCATTTTAATAGCAATGCTGAATTGATAATTACAAGCACAGAGCCTGCATTGTGGACAAGCGCACCCACAACGGGATTCAAAATACCTGTTATAGCAAGCGCGATGGCAAGGAAATTCAGTCCCATTGAAAAGCTCAAGTTCAGTTTTATCGTAGTCATCATTCGTTTAGACAGGGATATTAAATGAGGAAGCTCTTTAACTTCATCATTTACCAATACAATATCCGCTGCATCTACTGCAATATCACTTCCAATCCCGCCCATTGCAATACCAACTGTTGCCTTTTTCAGTGCAGGTGCATCGTTAATACCATCCCCAATCATACAAACAGCCTGCCTGTTCTCCTGATATTTTTCAATCAGCTTCAACTTATCTTCAGGCAAACAGCCAGCATATACTTCACCAATCCCTAACTGCTTTGCAATACTGCTTGCAGAGTTTTCGTTATCACCCGTCAAAAGCACAGGCTGAACGCCACAGCTTTGCAAAGCATCAATCATTTCAGTGCTTTCTTTTCGAATGGTATCGGACAAGACAAGATATCCGATCATCTCGTCATCTGAAAATATGTAGGTTATTGTGCTGCCATCATTCAAAAAGCCTTGAATTTCGGGATTTGTTTGACAAATATTTTTATTGCCATTCGTCATATCCAGCTTGCCCGCAAAAATACGCTTTCCGTCCACGACAGCGCATACGCCCTGTCCAGGCCGCATTTCAAAATCAGTTGCTGTTGGGATAGGTGCATTCGCATTCTGCTTATAGCAGCCGACAATTGCTTTGCCAAGCGGATGCTCCGAGAATTGCTCTGCAGCGGCGGCAAGAGCATAAATATCCTGTTCCGTATAGCTTTCCGAAAGGGATTTTACAGCGATTACCTTTGGCTTTCCGTTGGTCAACGTTCCCGTCTTGTCAAAGGTTACTCTCGAAACCTTTGATAATCTTTCCAAAGCGTCTCCCTCACGCACAAGGAAACTGTGCTTTGTGGCATTGCCAATCGCCGCCATGATTGCAGTAGGCGTCGCAAGTACCAAAGCGCAGGGGCAGAACACAACAAGAATGGTAACCGCACGGATAATTTCTGCCGTTACTGCCCAAGTAAGGGCGGCAGCGGTCAGGGCGATCACAACAATCCAGGTTGCCCATCGGTCAGCCATACCGACAATCTTTGCTTTTTCCGCATCTGCCGACTGAACAAGGCTGATCATCCGCTGAATAGAACTGTCCTCGCCAACCTTTGTGGCTTTCATTTCAAAAGCCCCGAATCGGTTTACTGTTCCGCTTGACACATCATCTCCAACCGTTTTATCGACAGGAATAGGCTCCCCCGTCATAACCGCCTGGTCAATCGAAGTTTGCCCCGAAGTAATAATACCATCAACGGCAATTCCTTCACCCGGTAAAACACGGAGAATATCTCCGACTTTTACTTCGCTTGCGGGAATAACCGATTCTACGCCGCCATGTACGACCCGTGCTGTCTGAGGCGTCAGTTTTACTAATTTTTCAATGCCAGCTCTGGCTTTTGCTACGGTTAAATCTTCAAGCAGAGCGCCGATCTGCATGATAAAAGCAACTTCGCCCGCTGCAAAATCTTCGCCTATGCAGACAGAAGCAATCAGCGCAAGGGATACCAGCACATCCGCCTTGATATCAAAGGCTGTAACAAGCCCGATGATTGCCTCCAAAATAATCGGCACACCGCATAAAATAATTGCCACCCAGGCGATGTCAAAAGGCAAAAAATCAAGTATGCCTGTCAGACTGCAAATAAGAGCAATGCCTGAGATAACAAGGAATGTAATATCTTTCTTAGTTCCTCCGATTTCAAGCAAATGCTCTAATTTCTCCATCAACGCTTTCATGGAAGCCCTCCGTTCCATACCTTATGGGGTATGGGTATATAATACCATAGGGGGTATAGGTTTGTCAAGCGGACAAAAGAAAAAAGCAGTCTTTTTCAACTGCTTTTCGTAAAAATTCCGTTAACCCATATTAGCAAAACGCTCTACCGCTTTTGTAAATTCCTCAATCGTTTTGTCTGCGTCCCCATGTTCTATCCCGTCCTTGACGCAGTGCTTAATGTGCCCCTCAAGCACCACCTGCCCGCACTTGTGCAATGCAGATTTAGCGGCATTTAACTGTGAAAGGACATCTTCACACGGGATATCTTCATCGATCATTCTGTCGATTGCCTGTACTTGTCCGATTATTTTTTTCAATCTGCGGTGCAGATTATCAGCATCCATACATTGTTTCATCGTAACGCTCCTATACTCTTGGGGGTATATGTATATTATACTGGTTTTTATGCCAAAGTCAAGTCTTTGCGTTTGAGCAAGGAAAGGGAACGATATTTTTAATACCGTTCCCCAACTGTTCTTATGAAAATATCAGTTCTGTATTAACAATTTCCCTTGCTCTTGCTTGGATATTGCTCATCTTTTTTATCCATTTGATTATCTGGCTTTAGCCACTCGGTCACGCCCTCACAATCCGCCATTTACTTTACTACCAAAGAAACATACCTTTCGCCTGTTTAGCAATAGCTGCAAGATAACTCTTACAGTGTAGAATTGTCAGGTATGTCGGATAATTCTACGAAGGTCTAACCAGTCTGAGGCCCTTCCGCTTCTTATCAATCTATCGGACTATCCTTATTCTCTTTCATTCTCCAGATATCCGTATAATTCTCTACAAACCAACGAACCATTGCATCTGATACTTCATCCTCCATGAAAGTCCATTGCGGCACGGTTTCCAATACCGTATCCAGTGCAGTCTCCTTCAAATCCGGCAAACCTTGGAACGGTTCTATAAATAAGTCACTTCTATCCGTAATCCCCCTGGCATCAAAATAAAGTTTTCCTTTGTCCGGTGTCCATTTTATATTGTAAGCGTGTACCAACTCACCGCCTCTGTCTACAAGGGCAAAAGCAGGAAGTCCGCATTTCGCCCGCAAAGCCTTTGCCAGATGCACGCAATATCCCAGCAGAAAACTTCCTACTGACACCACTGCAGGCTCAAAACGCTCTTCGGCAATACTCACCGGCAATGTTGCTTCCATTTCCTCCAAACGATCCGTAAATTCCCGCATATTGCCGCGGCATTCTATTTGGATACGATAAAATCCGGTATATATGATGAACTCCTCCTCTGCAAATAAAAAATACACTTATGTCCTTAAATAGGATACGCATACCGAGATGTTATCCGGGCCACCCAAAGCATTGGCGACCTTGATGATCCCGTTACAGGTTTCAAAACAGTTCCCCGCCTCATATACAATGTCATGCAGCTGCTCCAGATTGATCACCTTATGGGCGCCGTCTGTCAGAAGCATTACGATATCGCCGTTCTGTACCTTTCCCGCGCGGAGATCAATACGGGGATTTTCAAATCCAAGCGCGGAGGTCAGTAAGTCCCGGTCTGGGTGCTGGAAAATCTGCTCTTTCGTAATCTTCCCCTCGTCCGCCAGGCGCTGGGCTTCTGTATGGTCCTTGGTGAGTTGCTGCACTTTTCCGCTGCGGATCAAGTAAATACGCCCGTCGCCAACATGCGCCATTACAAATTCTTTTTTCTCCGTGATGGCCGTCAGATCCACCGTTGCAAAGGTGCTGTGGTCATAAAGCTCCCCATCCGCTTTCTTGAATGCGAGCAAGACCCTGTTGGCACAGTGAAATGCGCCTGCCAGCATCCTTTTTATCTCTCCGGCCGGCATATTCGGTTCCGCATACGTCTCCACAAACCGCTGGATTTCATTGACGACAAAAGAGGCCGGGTTCAGAAAATCCGTCCTGTGGTTTCCGTCTGCCGTAATCTGATAGCTGACTCCATGCTTCACCCACGCATGGGCAAAATCCTCGTTAATCTTTTCCGCTGCTTCCGCGACCCGTCCGGGGTGCGTGGCAAATGCATTATCAATTGGCATACCTTATTTTCCTCCCTTGACGCTGCGCAACCGTTTATCGTGGAAATAGGATTCCAGCTCTGTTGCACAGGCTGGGTAGGCGGCCGAGAGCAGATGAAACAGGGACTCATATACGATATCCAACACAATTTTCAGTTTGTACTTCTGTAAAATCTTGATGCCTCCGGAATTACAGAATGTCCGGCAAATTCCTTCCCGGTCAAGTTTTAATATATCCTCGCACAGGTGCTGGAAGCACACCTGCGCTTTGTACTCTACATCGCTGCCCCTTACAAAATATCCCCTGGGAAAAGCTTTCCTCTGCCCATTTAATACCTCGTCATACACCTTGATGGTCAGTTCTTTCTGAGAAGGCTGCTTTTCCGGGAAAACATACCAGAGCAAATATGTGAACTCGCCTTCCATCATCTCCGGAGGACGGTCCGCCTTTTCCACCAGCTTCGACAGCCCGTACTCTTCGATGAACCCGGCGCTAAGAACCCCTTTTGCCGTCTCATACTCGTTAATATTCAGTTTATCCCGAAGCAAGTAGGTCAGTATTTCCTTGATCCTCCGGTTGAGGTTGGTTGCTGCCCAAAAGTTATCCGGCCAGGCTTCCCCTGCCAGTACCGCCTCATAGGCAGCTACCGACTCTCCATATTTTCCGATGTTTCCTTCCGTCCGTATTTCCCTATCTACAGGGAGGTATGTTCTGTTTTCCATATGAAATGCACACTCCTTTTTCTGTTGTCACTTCCTTTCCAGTTCGTCCTGTTCAGTCACGATCATTTTTTCTTGTTATCTGAAGTCAGATAACAATATATGACTACCGCCTCTCCTGCTGAAGCCAGCACAAAGGCCATTGGCATCCGAAACCGTACCGCCACGAAAATATTTAATACGATCAATGCACAAATAATGAGAATCAGCCACTTCATGGTATTCACCGTCCTTTTCATTTCTTTTCATCATTCTGCGCAAAACTACAGCATTAACTGTTTCTAAGAAAAAGCCGTCCAAAAATACCTTTCCCCTTCTCTTCCTTTCCCACGTCAGCCGCCTCATGGCCGGGCGCAATTTCCAGAAGCTGTTTTGCCAGTCTTCGGACCGCGTCCGCAAAATTTTGCTGCTTTGCCGCGGCTTTTGAAGAACCGTAAAATACGGAGTTGCCGCTATTGTTTACATTCGTGATCTCCCGGCAATCCGGTATCACGGCAATCAACGGTATCTTTAAAACGCCTGCAATCTCCTCCGGGGAAATATTAAAGGCGGCGTCATACTTATTGATCACCAGCTTCATTTTGCTTTTGTCAAAACCGTCGATCCCCAGCAGGATATCTTCCAGCACCCCGTCAATCCTTTTGGCCGAAACCACATCGCAGGTAGAAAGAGCAAGGATAACGGTAGCCTTCAGAATAGCGGCTATGGTATAGTCGAAGATATTGGACCCGGTATCGACTATCACAATGTCAAAATCGCAAAGCCGCAGATTCTCCAGCACTGCAATAATCACTTCTCTTGAAACCTGAAGACCATCTGTTTTGTTTTCCGGGGCAGTCAGGATATACAGGCCAGAATCGTCCTTTTGCAAATAGTTCTGCTTGATGTCCCATTCGGTAAAGCGGAGCGTCTCCACCTTCTTTTTCTCCCGGGCTGCCTGCTTCTCAATATCCTCCGCCCAGTGTTTGATGTTCGGTTCTGCTGGAAGATTCAGCAGGGACGCCATATCCGAAGAATCCAGATCCAGGTCGCAGAGACACACTTTGGGCCGATATAACTGTTCCTCTTTTTGAATGCTCAGGCAGGTCAGTGCGATTGCCAGTTCCTTTGTGACCGTGGATTTGCCGACGCCACCCTTCTGGTTGCATACCACCACTGTCTTCTGCGCAAAAAGCCGGTCCTCCCTCTGGGATGTCTGATGGAACTGCACATTTTTCAGCCGTTCCTGAAACGAGGGCCTTTTGGGCGGTTCCGGAACAGGTTCCGGGGCCGGCTCTTCCCGTCCTGCGGAAAACGGATTGTCCACGCTGCGCGCTACCGAGCTTTCAGCAATCTGTTCGATTTCTCCTTCCCCATATGTGGAAGATCCGCATATCTTTTTCAGCAGTTCGTCCAGTTCGTCATAGGTATAGGGAAAAGGAAGGAGTCTCGCTTTTTTGGCCAGCTTCATTTTCAGGATTTCATCCTTCGTCGAAGTCGCTACGATTTTCTGTGCCTGGATATTCTCCAACTGGCGCAACGCCTCCTCGCAGTCACCGTCAATCAGCCGTTCGGAAATTACAATAAAGTCTACGCTGTCCATTTGGTTCAACTGCTTTACAGCCTCTCGGATAACGCCGCAGCCGCCTTTATACAAAAATGCATCATTGATCGTAAAACATCCTTCCATATCGGAAAGAATCCCGCTGTTTGTTTCCAGAAAATAAATGCCTTTTAGCATGGTTCAATTCCTCCTGTGTTTTGATTTCTATGTACACAGGCAGGCCTTCTCTGCCTGTGTTTTAATCAATCCAATAGCTGAAGCGCCTGCTTTTGAATCATCATGGTCTCCAATTCGAAGTTGCTGGGCGGGTCGATGTTCAGCGGATCCACTTTTACAAGCACCGGTTCCACATCCTTAAAATCATAGTTGCGTGAGGATCGGCACACAAACCAACCGATAGGCGAGCGTGGGAACCATTTCAGAATATCTCGGTCATCATAGCGCTCTTCACGGCCGATTTTGCGGATGACAATCATAACGTCATCCGGACGGGATATTTTCCCAGCAAAGATCAGGCCGCTGTTGGCTATCACGGAACTGGGCATGTCGGCAATCTTCTGGGTGATACTGAAAATGAATAAACCAAGCCCGGCCGCCTGGTCGAGAATCCGCTCAAATTCGGACTGACCGCCAAAGGACGGCATGGACGGATTGCCTGTACCGGCAGTATCGCTTCCGGTCAACACTTCGTTCGCTTCTTCCAGAATTATGATGCTTTCGAACTGATCGTCCGCCAGGAATCCGCCTTCGTGCCCTTGCGCGTATTTGAAAAATCCGCTTGTAATCACGCCGAACACAAAATTACGGAAGGTCGATTCCAGCCCGTAACTCTCCAGTACGATCACGTCGTCTTTCCCGATCAGTTCGTCTATGCCAATGCCAGTTTCATCTCCAAACAGGCGGGTTTCAATGGAAAACTTGCGGCCGAACACCTGCATACGGTCCAGAACTCTGGTATAGGCATCCCGAGCCTCATTCCCCATCCGTCCTTTACCGGATTTTAAAGGATCCTCCAGCTCCAGTTTGATTTTGTTCATCCGTTCATATACCTTTGGCAGCGTAACCTTGGAAGAGCGTTCCGGTACAAACTCACGCCAGTTGGGGCTGTCTTCAAAGACGCCTGCCTCATCATAAAGCGCATAGAATGTCTCCGCCAGGATTGCTTTGCCGCGTTCCATCAGCCCGTAAGCCCTGCAGTAAATTTCAATCACTCCGTCAATCCATACCTGCGGATTCACATTTTTGGGCACCTTGCAGATGTTGAGTTTAATTGGCAGAAACTCCGGATTCCCTAAAGAGTAGAAATGGAAACGCTCAGGCTCCACAAATTTGGCCAAAATCCTCCAATCTTGCTTGGGGTCCAGTGCGACGATGCGAAGCCGCTTCCCGGTTTTTCTCCGTACTTTTGTCAGTTCGGCCACAAACCTTGTGGCTGCTACAGTCTTTCCACTTCTGGATTCGCCGGTAAAAATCCCATGCATCAGCTCGCCTTCCTCCAGACGGTACTCAAACGGCGTCTCATATCCCATGGAAGGGGTCCAGCGCTCACCGGAAAGGATTTTCCCGATATAGATGTCTCCCTTTTTCATGGAGGGGACCGCAAATTTCGGCACATCTCCGACATCGGCAAAAATACCGCCTTCTGAGATACGCGGCAGGTGAGTATATGCCGCAAATTCATCGGAAAGCAGAATGGTGGAGTACCGGTAGGATTCCATTCTTCCGCCAAGCCCCTCTTTCTGATTGTCCGCACTGAAGGCGTAAAAATGATAGATCAGATGATTCTGCTCTTCCGGCGTCAGATCCAGAACCTGTAGAGGACAGATCATGGCTTCCGTATTGGCCCATGCGGACTTTGCCAGGACGGAAGCAGCCGCCAGGCTCTCCATGGAATCGGTGGCAATATATACATCCGTAAAAAACGCCCCGTTCCCGCGCAGCGCCTTCATCAGGCGCATATTCTGAAAATCGAGCAGCGTGAGGATGTTCTTGACCTCCTGGTCCAGCCACTGATACGATTTGGAATATCCCACGGCCGGCCCGATACCCATGCTTGTTGTGGAACCATTGGTGATCGTTCCACTGGTGCCCAGCGCCTGCCCAACCGTATGACCGATACTCTGCGCCGTACTGCTTCCCTGAGAAGTTCCGGTGGTGGTCCCCCAGCTCTTTCCAGTGGTATCCGAAGTGCTGTGGCTGTAAGAATCCGTCTGGGTCTGGCCGTAGCTGGTACTCTGGGAAGAACCGAACGTCTGGGTTTGTGTGGCTCCTACGCTCTGCGATTGAGAAGTCCCGGCCGTATCCGTATTGCTGGTAGATTCATTATGGCTGGTTCCGCCGGACCAGTTTACACCCTGGCTGTTCGACCAGTTTTCCCCTGTTCCCACAGAAGCATTAGTTCCCCAGCTTTCCCCTGTCCCATGAGAAACGCCTGTGGAGTGAACCTGTCCTACACTGGTACCAATGGAGCTTCCCACCGTATCCGATGTACCGGTGCTCTGCCCAAAGGATTGGGATACACTCTCATTCCAGCCGCTGCTCTGGGTAGTGCTGTTGGTTGTTCCCCAGCTCTCGGATGTGCCACTGGTGGAACCGTTGGAAACAGAATGGGACGTGCCGGAGGTATAGCTGTTGGAAACACCGTTGGTCTGGGAATAGGAACCGCCTACGGAAGATGATACGGAGTTATTGACTCCGCTGCTGGAGTTCCAGCCTTCGCTTCCGCTCGTGCCATTCGTGGTGCTACTGGAATCTCCGGAAGAACCGTTGATGACAAAAATACCGCCGCTGATTCCGGAAGTCGTCCCCTCGCTGTTGCTGGAAGACCAGCCGGAGGACCCGCTGGTCCCATTGGAGCTGGAGGTGCCGCTGCTTGCGCCGTTCGACCAACTCGCCCCGCCGGAAGCACTGGAATTGGTCCCATGGGTTGAGGCAGAATTGGTCCCGTCCGTTACCGTTACGGACGTGGAATGGTTCACGCCGGTAGTATGGGACGTTCCCTGCGTAACACTCTGGCTGCCGGACACTCCGCTGGTGGTGGAATTGGTGACCGATTCCGAAGCTGATTCCGTATGCGATTGGCTGACGCTCTGAGACTGGGTAAAGCTGTCCGCAAAGCTCTCCGTTGTGGAATCATTCACTGATTGCGAATGGGAAACGCCCTGGCTCTGGTTCTGGGAAATCCCGTGGGACATGCTGGCATTTCCGCCAAAGGACTGATTGGTACCGTCCCCAACAGAAGTTCCAAAGCTATGGCTCTGATTTTCCCCCACCGTATCGGTCAGGCTCTGTCCGTCCGATATACTCTGGCTTGTACCGCTGGTATGGGTAACGCTGGTCCCAAGGGACCGGCCTACCGATTCCCCAATCGTATGGCTGACGCTTTCGCTCACCGAATTTGCCACCGATGAGGAGATGTTTTGTCCTACTGTATTGGTTACGCTGTCTGCATCCGTATAGGAATGGGACCAGCCCTGACTGGCGCCCAGATTTGCCATGTACATCATGGGGATGCTGATGCTGAAATTCATGGAGGAAACGCCTTGAAGCTGTTTGTTCCACTTTGTCATTTCCTGGGCAGTCTGCTCCAGCCAACGCTCCAGGTGTTCGGCTTTGACAGGGCTGGAAATCACCTGCAGAACATATTCCTTGTCCGACATACCGGAAATATACTCTTCCGTTGTATCCTGGGAATCCGGATTGACATTCTGTCCGCCCATCCCCTTTGCGCCGCCGTCCACGCCGCCGTCCTTCGCCTGGGGGATTCCGCGGATCACCGTCAGCTTATCCATCTTGTACATTTTCTCAGTCAGCCACTCTAATTCATCATAGGTCAATATCCGGTACTCCAAAACGCGGTAGGTGCCTTGCAGGACACTGGACAGGGCGATAAAATCATGGTCCGCAATATATTTTGCTTTTTCCTCTGTGTCCGCTACGCCCTGGACGCCATACATATACATCAGCCCAAGGGGGACAGGATGCAAGAGATTGGCGATCAGGGTGAGCAGCTTGATATTCCGCTCCCAGACTGCCGCAAGCACCTGGCTGTGCATGGACATGAAAGACTCGCTCTGCTTGGCGTTTTTGGGAAGCCGGATGATCCGGGCCAGTTTGATCGCTTTATAAAAATGAAGGCTCTGGCCGCCCGGCTCGTGCATTTCCAGTTCAAACATCAGGTATGTCATGTTTTTCCGATCCGGGGTATATTCCTTCCAGTTTCTGATTATCTTCAGATCGTCATCATTTCCGGGTTTTGATTTCCTCAAAATTCTCGGAAGATTGATCAAATCACATCACTCCTTCCTGTGCTTTAATAGAGTTTGGTATTGTCCCGAATATCCCGGATGTCACGGATCGCACGCCGCTTCGACCGTGTCCCAAAGAACTGCGGGATTTTCTTGGCCTGGAAGATGAAGTAGGCAATCGGGTAGGTGATGGCAATGATCCAAAGCAGATTTTGAAGCCAGCCAATCACCGCCGTAGCCGAAGATGCCGCAACCGCCTGATTAAAAGCTGCCGTCAGGTTATCCGCCGATACGCCCGATACGGCAATGATCACATAGCGGTAAACAAACAGGATACCAAGATACCCCAGGATAAACCATTTCGTATGCCGGATGATCTCTTCCCGCTGGCTTGGCAGGAGCAGAGCAAAAACTGCCCCTACGATCCACATGCTCCCAGTCAGCGGGGTAATGATTTTATGGCCGAAGCCATAGTAAGCCGTATCCAGGTACAGCCACAGCACAAATGTTACCATGTACACCGCAAGGTTTAAAAACATTGGCAGATACCTGCGCAATGTGGGCGGAGTTGAATACATCAGCTCGCCGTCGCTGCGGGGTACAAGATGCTTTTTTCGCATAAACTCACGCTCCTTTTGCAATCAAGTAGTTCTAAAGTATCTGGCGCTCATTCGTGATCTCATTTGACTTCGTCGCAAGCTGTTCGGCCAGGTAGATATATCCAATGGATAATAACCCTGCGATCATCCAGATGTTCCGCCATAGGAAGAACACAATTTCCAAAAATCCGTTCTTATTGAAAAGAAAAAAAGCTTCAAAAAATTCTAACATACTACTCCTTTCCGGCAGGTGTTCCGGATTTCCGCCTGAACCGGATCAGGCAGACCGGCTCCTCGCCTTCCATGTTATAGATATAGGCCCACTTTCCGGCGCTGAAATCATGGATACTGGTCAGATACACAGTAATTCCGGACTGTACCAGCGCATAAGGACCACCGCATGCGGAAATCCACTTTTCAATCTGCGGCTTGAGTTTATCCATCATGTCGTCCCGGGTAGGGGCAATAAAATGCAGATTTTTCGTGATAGACTTCAGTTTGTTGCACTTGTCGTTAAAATCGGACTGCAGATGGTTCCCGCAGTCCACTTCAAAATAATCAATGACGCCATCGCCACAGCACACGATATCCGGAATACAGCGCCGGTTTTCTCCCAAAGCAATCGTATTGGCCCTGCGTCTGGCAGAAACCGATTTATATTTTCCACTGTCCTCCAATATTCTCGCTACGTCCTTGATGGCATACCCGTGATTTACATTGTCATGCTCCCGTATCAGCCGGCGCATCTCCGATTCCACCGGCGCTTTACCAAACTGCTCCGCATAAATCTGTATGCCGGTCTGCGTCAGCTCTACTCCTAAAAACCACCGGTTACCGCACAAAATCTTCTGCGCTGTGATGAGTCCGGAGGAAAGAAGGCTGTTATGTGCATTGTATACCGTGGAATCACTGGGCTTTTTCTGAGACCTTTTGATGATTTCTCCACGGATTTCCGCATATTCCGTAAAGCCCGTATCCCCTACCGCCTGCACATAAAGCCACATTACCGGCGTCATCGCCGATTTTAAGGCCCCGATATCCACAACCTGATAACTGGCCTCCGCTTTCGTGATAGTTTTCGATCTGGCAATGTTCTTCGTCTCAATCGTCAGGTTCTTCGCAACATCAAAAACCTTTTCCCCCTCTTCAAGATCCTCAGCTTCCGAAATCGCAGGCCGCACATCATCCACCGATGCGTCCGTATCCAAAAGGTAGGCTGCCGTCCGGTCCGTATCGGGATCCGGTTCATTCTCATTCCCGGAAAAAATATCTGCCGCATTGTCCAGCATCACCTTCAGCTGCGTAACCTGGTCGGTAAGCCCGGTGATCACCGTGTTTTTATCCATCAGCTTACGCTTCATCGTCTCGTAGATTTCCCTGGACTTTACCTGTCCCTGTCTGTGCATTACTTCCGCCCTGGCAAGCAGTTCTTCTAGTGGCATGGTCTCCAGCTCCCGGGTGGTAATCCTGCTGTATGCCAACTCGTTTTCCAGAATCTTTGCGCAAAAGGCCCGGAACCGGACAATGATTTTCTGGGTTTGATCCGTTGCCTCCTGGATATACTGGTTCGTCTTTTCTATCTGCTCGTTTTTCGCTTCAATCTGGCTTTTCAGCCGCATGATAATCAGTTCCAACTCTCTGGCGCTCTTCGGCACTGCACATCACCTCCCCGCTTCCAAAGTTCCATCAATTTTCCTGTTTTAACTGAGCCGTACCGTCCTTCTCCAATACCGTACCGTTCAAGCTCCAGTTTTCAATACTTTGATAATCCATTTTGACGCGCCTGGCGAAATTCGCCATATCTCCTCTCAGGGCTTCAAATGAGGAAAACGCCTTATCTCGCCAGGTCAGCGCCGATTCAATAGACGCGCTGTTTCCGGAACGGAGTCCTTCCATCATTTTCTGCAGATAGATTGCCACATCATTGGAGAGCAGGGTCTGTAAGGATTCCTGAATCACCGCCTGTTCCTCCCCCACCTCCAGCGCCGTAATTTTCGGAATCATAACGTCTACCCGTTCATTTAGCAGATCCTGATAGTAGGTTACGGCTTCTAAATCTGTGTACTCCTCGTTTGAGAGATGAATATCAACAATAGTGATGTCCACCATTAAGCTGCAGATATTGTCATACTGTTCCTTTAATTTCTGATAATCCTCCCGGTCTTCCAGATAGGAAAAGGTTACTTCAATCGGTTGGCGATAACCATTATCGTCGATGTAATATCCGGTACTCAGCATTCCGAAAATAACGAAAGCCACATACAGGCAGACCACGATCAGTAAGGTTTTCAGCCAATGTTTTTTCACCGCCACTCTCAGGCGCTGCATTCTTCCCTTCGGTACTTCGTCCGGTTTGGGAGCCTCTGGAGGCGTAAGGTCAATTTTTTCAATGTCCCACCCTTTTTTCATGCCTCACCGTCCTTCCCGGCCTGTTCCTCAAAGACGCAGTTGACCAGATACTCCACATCCTGGGGGACAATCTCCGCGACCGATTCCGTATAATCCATACGGGAAGAACAATGCTCACAGATCAAGAACTTGGACATTTCCCTGGTCTGCAGCGCACCGGAAATATATACCTTGGAAGATTTTCGCAGCCTTTTTAAATCCTCTTCTGCCTGATTGCCAAAGGATTTTATCCACGGATAGTCGCTTTTGATGACTCCTTCGTGCTCCGCTACCCGGTATTTGCGATTGATCGCAAGCTGATACTGGGTCAGGGATACGCCGCTGCCGCTGTCCCGTCCGATCACATCCGTGCAGACGGTACCGATCACGCTTAAATTGTTGGCAAATTCCGCAATCTGTGCAGCTTCATACTTTCCCTCCAGGCAGACGGGTTTTCCATAACTGATGACCTCTGTAATCAAAGACTCCGCTTCTGAAATCACGCCGCATTTCTCGCACTTGAATTTCCTGGGAACCAGCTTTGTGGTAATCATCCCGCGGACCATAAGGAAAACTCCGACCTTTAACTTACCAAAATACTCTTTTGCTTCCTGTTCTGTAAGGCCGTATACATTTACCCGGGGATAATCAATCCGTCCATTTCGGCGGACCGTTTTGACGGCAAATGCCATTCGAAAATTCTGATGCACCTCGTTATAAAATACGGTCGGCGCCTTACTGACCTCTCCCACCAACATGATGGTATTTTCCCTCGCCATTTGATGAAACTCCTTCCAGATAAATAAAATCGCTCCCGCCGCATTCATCACGGCCGTCATCCCCTGGCAAGAGCTATGTAGCGCCGCCGAAGCGGCGGTTATTTTCTGGGCCGTAAATTAATATGGCCGTTACACATCTCAACTGTTTCTTCACAGACTTTTTGGATGCTGCAGATGTTTTCCTGAAGCATCTCCAGAAACTCCTCATCCGATTTTTCAAATTCATAATTGCCGTACATGAGAAAACTCACGAGCGCAAACCAACTGGCATATTCCGCACTGTTCCCGCCTTGATGGTCCGCCAGCTTATCCAGATTGATCCAGCTCCTGATATCGAATAGAAACTGATCGAAAATCGCTGAATACCGTTCCTGCAGGTCTACTTTTTCCTTGCCGCCCATCCAGGCTTCCACATTCTGATAAACCTGTTGTTTCTCCGCCCGTGCTCTGCCTTTGCAAGTACCATCCGGCTGCAAAATATATTGTTCTTCCTCCATATTCTTCCGGACTCGGCCTAAGGGGAAGCTCCTGCACACAAAGGGCTTGGAATCATGCACCCGGCAATAGAAAAGCCCGTCTTTACTGCCCAGGAACGGGCATCTTGTACCTTCCGAAATTCCATTTATCCCGTACTTGGCTCGATAGGCAATCCTCAATACTGGCATTTTGGAAGAATACCCCATATACAGCTCCCCGTATTTGTCTATAAATTCTTCGGCCGACAGCTTCAGTTTTCTGCAAAGGCGGAAAACATCTAAAGGATTTAAAAGAATGTCCTCTCGGTTTCTACAACATTCACCGCACTGCACACAGTCAAAGCAGAAATCCTGTTCCCGGGTTATGGTTGGGACCAAGCCCTTCTCGTACTGTTCCACAAGGATTTCCTTATAATCCTTTTCTCCGTCCTGCTGTTCGATTTGTCCGTTCTCCCGGACCTTTTCTCGTTTGTTTTTCTTGCTCATTTTTTTACCGTCCTTTCCAATTCATCATTTTCAGACTTCCATTCCTCCAGAAGCTCTTTCAAATGTGTGCTGGCAATATGGCGAAGGACCGTATTTTTTTCAAGAAAAAAGCAAGATATCCTTATATATAAGGGGCAGGCAAGAATGCGGCGTGGTGCATTCTTGCCTGCCCGTGCCAATGTATTCAGGGCCTTAAGAAAGGAAAATCTATATCAACATCGGCCACGCCTTTACAATACCGATGATAAGCAGGATAATTCCCATGATAATAATGACTTCGGACAGAATCACCCAGAAATACCTTCTGAAAAAGCTGCCTCCTGTCCTTCTTGAGGGCAACAGACAGATAATCAGCGCGATCCCTGTCAGTGCCACGACCAGGCCAAACAGAATCCACAGATTCAGCCCCGAGAGAATCCAGCCTTCCAGCATTTACACATCACCTTCCTTCCCGCCTTGACCGGGAGACTCCTGACGAACCATTTCCTCGATATGGGCATACTGCTTCATCTTTTCCCGGCTTTCCTCATACAGCTCCTCATTACGAAATTCCTCCAGATCATTTTCAATCGGGGGCTTCTCCTTCTCTCGGATCTCCATGATTTTCCGTACCAGGAAAAATACCGCGATTATCACCAGGGAAAAAATAAGGATATCCAGAATCACAAACAGTACAATCAAACGCATCCCTCCTTTCTGCCGCCGGAGTGGTAACTACCCCGGCGGCCACTTGGCTATTGACTGCTATTTTTCTTTCCTTTTCCGTCTGCTTAAGACTGCCGCACCGGCTGCGCCGGCAGAAGAAAGTCCGAGCAAAGACAGCCAAAGCGCCATATTGGATGTATCACCTGTCTTCGGAACGTCCGTCACCGGCTCATTGGCAACGGTTACGGTGATCAGCTGCTCATGCTCCACGATTTCAAATTCATGCAGCGAAGTTTCTCCCCGGTATCCGGGAATCGACTCGGCCTCCTGCCAGAAATGGACTCCAAATTTTAACCCGTCAAATTGTGCGATACCATCCCGGCCGGTCTTCCCTTCGGCAATGACATTCTCGTCCGCATCATAAATCCGGAACAGGACGCCGGCCAGCGGTTCTCCCGTCACCTGGTCAATCTTCATGAACCGGATGGAACCGGTCTTGAGCAGATTTTCAAACTTCAAGCTGCTTTCCTCGCCTGCCTTGATCTCTACCGTCTGCGCGTCCGGCAATACATACCGGACGGTTTCTTCCGATTCCTTTTCGCTTACGGTATACTGTCCGGGCCGGAGTGCGATCTCAATCCTGCCTTCCGCATCGGTTTTAAAGATCTCCTGATACGCATTGCCAAGGAAATCCGTTCCCTCTACAAGGAACTCAAAGCCTTCCAGCACCTGGTCCTCGGAAGTCTTTTCAATGACCAGGCTTCCCTTCTGCACCTTATTCATAAATCCAACGCCAGCCTCATTTTCAATGACGACCGTTTCTCCGTGCTCGTCAATGACGAATGAATAGACTGTTTCATCCAGTTCAAACCCTTCGGGAGCCTTGGATTCGAACAGCAGGTAGGACTGGCCTGTCAGGCCTTTCAGCTCATAAATGCCTGTCTCCACTTCATCCATTGCGGAAAGGAAGATGTCCTCCTCGTCCAGCTCGCCGTTGGCGTTGACGTCCGTATACACCTTAAATTCAGCGCCCTTCAGCTTGTTTTCCGGATAATCTTCATCATATTTTGTCAGCTGGACATTGCCGCGGATGCGCTCGTTTTCCATGGTGATCGGGATGACCACTCCGTCTGTGTTGATATACACATGATGAATGTCAAGGGACAAAATGAAGCCCTGGGGCTGCTCAATCTCCGCCACAAGCCAGTGCCCCGCCGCCACCTTCTCAAATCCAAAGGAGCCATCCGGCTTCGAGATATCCGTCAGGATTGCGTTCTCTTTCGTAAATTCCGTTTCATTGGGGAAGAACAGGCCAATCAGCGCACCGCCAAGAGGCGTTTTCTCTTCATCGATTTTCAGTCCCTCGATGGAGCCGTAAAGGATCCGGTTCACCAGAGGCTCCCCATCATTGACCTTGACCTGTACAACCGGGATCTCCGGTCCCTGGTATTCGAATACCACCGGGTACTTCGTATCATCCAGAATATATTCCGGCCCTGCAGTTGTGAGTTCTTTTACATAATAGGAGCCAAGAGGTGCGTCCACTGTAAAGCTGAATCTTCCGTTCTGGGCCACCCGGATGACTTCCAGCAGCCCGTCTTTCGGAATCATGCTGCCGTCCGCCGCCACAATGTCCTCGTCGGCAAACAGTCCAAAGGTGATATTGACATCTTCGCCGTCCATGCCGATGCCAAAGGTTTCATCCTGCTCAATGACCTTTTCCAATTCAATTGAAACCTTCTTGCGTTCGTTATACAACGACGCGGAGGCTTCGTTCAACTCCACGCACTTGCCTTCATAGCCCAATTTCACAATCTGAGGTTCTGCAAGCAGCATCCCGTGGACACTTTCCGCTTCCTCGATTCGGTATCGCCCCAGATACAAGGGTTTCGACTGGCCCTCTCCGGTTTCTGAGGTAATGATCGTATCCACAATGGTGCCTTTTGCATATCTCAAACTTCCATCCGGCGTCGTGATATCTTCATCTGCAATCACGTTAAACGGTACGCCGGCAAGCCCTTTCACCGAATAAACCGGCAGATAGGTTTCGCCATTTTGTGCAACGCTTTCAAAGACCTCCCCGATCTTCTTGATGGATATGATTCCCTTCTGCGGCGCATTGGGAACCTCCACCGCCACCACTGTCACGCCTTCGGAATAGTCCGCAAACTCGTCGTCAATCGTGAATGGAATCGGCTCTTCATTTAAGACATATCCATAGGGTGCCTGTACCTCGTGCAGGTAGTATTTTCCAGGATAGAGCCGTTCCGGGGTGATAAGGTAGCCCTCCGACGAGGTATAGAACGTATCCACTTCGGTCAACGTGGGATAGGTGTACTTCATTACAACACGCTGCCCGTTTTCATCATAGATCTGGAACGCCGCGCCTTCGTACGGGATGGTATTGCCCGTCTCGCTGTCTACCTTGACGATCTTCAAATACGAAGTAAACGGCGCGTTGTTGATCAGGTATTTGTAAATTTCCCCGTCCTCGCTGACAAAAACAGTAAATTCGGGCATGAGCTCCGTGCCCTGGGCGCCGGCGATCTGTTTACAGATATACCGTCCGTACGGGAGCGGTTTCGACTGCGCAAAGCCATCCGCATCACAGATAAGGGTGTCCCTTTCGCTTTCCAGGGCGTTCTCAAAGCTGCCTGCCGAAGCGAGATATAGCTGGAAGGTTGCGCCCTCTTCCGGAGTTTCGATCTGCGTGCTGCCGTCGTCCGCATGTTTGATAATGGCAATCTGCCCTTTGATCACATCTTCTGTTACCAAGTTTTCCGTGGTATTGTACTCCACAGAATAGAGCTTCGCCTCTGCTCCAACATGATAAGACGTCGGATCCAGAAGGTAGCCTTCGCTGGGCGAGATTTCCTTAATTTCCCAATTGTCGCCGCAGATATAATACGGGGTGATGAAATATCCCGACGCATCGGTCGTAAAGGTATCCATCAGCTCGCCGTCATTGTACAATCCGTACTTTGCCCCTGCCAAAGAAGCGTCTCCCTGGGCGCGTTCTCCAGTTTCGGCATCGGATTTTTTAACCTCAACACGGAATTTCTTCAGCTTGTTCGAAAAGCTTACCGTGACATCCCCGCCAGTCAGGTTAAAGGTCCGCGTCTCAGGCTGTACGAATTTCACCGGCGTATCGATTTCCGTTACCGTGTAAGTGATGACTTCATTGGAGGTGTTGTACACCGGCAAATCCACTGTAGTGAACCGGCCTTCCGCATCCGTCGTATAAATGCCTTCATAACCGTTATCCGAAGTAACCTTGAATTTCAGGCCCTCAATGTGGCCGTCCTCCGATACCTTCGAGATCCGCGCCACCTGGGTTTTTGTTTCATTCTTGAAGGTCAAGGATACTTCGCCGCCGTAAATGATGGTGGAAGACTGGGCCGTCACCGGTTCGTATCGGATCGGCGTATCCACCTCCTCGACCACATAGCGGATCAGCTGGTTATTGCTGTCATATACCTGTAAACCCTCTACAAAGATTTCTCCCTGTTCGTTGGTCTCAAAAGTACGGTCATACCCGATCACAGAAGCCGTAACCCGGAATTTCAATCCGGCGACCAGATTATCGTCACAGATTTTTTCAATCTTCAGATCGCCCCGCTTGAGAGTATTCGAAAAGGTTACTTCCGCTGTCTCACCGCTTCTGATCGTGACCGTTTTCGCGCTTTGCGCCTCATAACGGTTTTCCGTTACCTCTGTGATCGTATATGTTCCAGGCAATAAGTTGTTTATCTGGAAGGTCCCATTGCTGGAGGTCGTTACCGTGCGGTTTTCTCCATTTCCGGTAATTTGGAACCGGATGCCCCCTACCTTTCCGTCCTCCGATTTTTTGATCAGATTGCAGGAGCCATATCCTTCTGTCTGAAACGAGAGCCGCATCACCACCGGGTCTTCGGCCCCGCACATCATGGTCTGCTGTCCGGGCCTGCCCCAGATCAACATATTGTCCTGCACCTGCGGAACATTTTTGTGCGCCGTCAGAGATACGGGGCTGGTTATCATCTGGGATGTGGTAAACGTATACTGGTTTCCACTACGGCTGACCGAGATCCCTTTGGCGTCGTCAAATTTGATGTCCGCGTAGGTGTTGTTTGTATCCGTCAGTGTGATAGAAAAGTTTTTCGTTGACGGATTGTATTTCAGCGTATGCGTACTATTGCAGAAGCTTGGCACCACCAGGTGGTTGGCGCATTGCTCCAGGATCCAGTTATAGCACTTCTCAGCCGGGCGCCCCTGAATCGTTTTCAGAAAGTTATCCGCCGGGATTCCCCATGCGTTAGCTGTAAGCCTGGTGGGGCTGGTCCGAAGCTGTTGCTGATACTCCCAGAGGATAATCTGCGTGGCAACTGCAAAATCATCTGCGTTGGTTCCGCTCACCGGCGATGACATGCCCGGCTGGTATCCATACACGGTCGTGAGCATAATCCCTTCCCGTGCGGCCAACGGCAGATTTTGAAAATATCTGCTGTTTTGGCCGCTGGTAGAGGTATAGGTGTTGGTAGATGTCGTAAACGGAATCCCCGCCTCAATGCAGAAAACATGCCGCTCTGTACCGTCGGCCTCCACCAGCAGATATTTCCGTCTGGCATTACCGCTGGCATTACTGTGTACGCTCACATTCCCGTTATCGTCGTAGGCGATGAAATCCACCACACTTGCGGCATAGTAATACTGGCCGTCGGCGCCTACATATCTGTCCCCGTACTTGGAGGAGCAGACCTGCCCCTCCGTCCCCCAGGCAAACGCCGTGGTCGGTACCCCAGATATAAACAGGACTGCAGCAAGAAACCCTGATAATATTCGGCCGAATCGTCCGAACTTTGATTTGATCTGCTTCAATTCATTTACCCTTCCTTTCATTTTTCGCATGTCTCCAAATACATGCTTTTTGCTGGTGCGGAAAAAGCAGCGCTTCCCCTGCCTTTTCTCTTTTTACGGGATTTCTTTTCCATCAGGCACAGATATGCCTCGGCCTGGATATCCTCCAATAATCTTCTCGTTCGCATGGTTCTTTTCTGGCACGGGCTCTTGCGCCGGTTAAACTTTTTCAGATCCCCTTTTTTGCTGAAATGTCTTGGCATACATCTACACGCTCCTATCCGGTTTACGATTTCTACATATAAACAGAAAAGCCCGGTGAATTTGAGGTCTTTCAAAATCACTGGGCTTTTTCAAACTATATGTAATTACAGAAAACCGTTACAGCGCGCTGAGCACCGCGTCAATCAGATGCTCTACAGAGGGGCTGGTAAAATCGTTCTCTCCGATTTTGGACCAAAGCCCGATCAGAATCCCCCGAACAGTCTCCCGTTCCAGCCGGATTCCGTTTTCCCGGCAAAAATGGGCGATATACACCAATTCCTCATCCATCATTCGGACGTCGTCCAAGTCCGCATCCGGCTCTACCCCTTCATCCTCCATCAGCTTTTCAATGACCGTTAAGAACGTCAACATAACCTACCCCTCCAATCTATAAGATCTATAGATGCCCTGCCGGCGTCTCAGCAATTTGGTCTTGCGCGGTGCCCCGGTTTCCCGTCAGACTGTCTCGTAATATTTCCCAAGGATTGCTTCCTGAAGCTGCATACGGCATTCCTCGGTAACCGGATAGGCATACCCCACATACTTGTCCTCACCAATCTTCTTGTTGGGCATCATGATGTAGAGACCTTTGTCCTCTTTTTCGAGGATTTTAATCTCGCGGACCTTCAGCTGGTCGTCAAATACCACGCTGGCGACGCCTCTGAGCACCTTCTGCCCTTCAATCTTCTTGACAGTGATGTTGGTGATGTTCATATCTATCTCTCCTTTGACAATTACTCTGTGGAAGGCTTCCTTCCTCAGGCGTGCGAGAAATTAGCACATGATTCCTCATTTGTCAAGTAGAAATACGCTAATATTTTATTTTTTATTGAATTATCATGTGTTTTTCATTTTCAATAATATAAAATAGATATGGTTATTGCGTTTGCCTTTGATATTTACTCCATATTTTCCATTATCATTTTTATCAGCGCATTAACTACTCTTATAAAATAGTTATTTAATCATTTTTTAACCTTAATTGCGTAAATTATGGTTGTTTTTCTCTCCGGTTCGGCGTATAATAGAAGGGTACGCTCGCAGGAAGGAGAGAGTTCTATGACAATTACCGATAACCTTAAAGAGCTTGCAGCCGATCTGCTACATTCCGGAGCTTCCATTCAGGAGGTTGCGGACCAACTATCCCTGCCCTTAAAGGACGCGGAATATCTCTGCTTTTTGCTGTGCAGGCAACAGCCGGAGGATTTCAATATCAACGACTATCTGACAAAAGAATGGCTGGAGGAAAAGCTCGGCAGCCATTCCATCATTGAAATCGCCAATCTGACCGGCCTGCGATACCGCCAGGTCCAATACTATCTCAGAAAATACGGCCTGTCCGCCAGAAAGAGTACCAAGCTCCCACTGCTGGAGGAACAGGAACTGCGCAGGCTGTATGTAGATGACGGCCTCTCCGACCGGACGATTGCCGAACAGTATCACACGACCGCTTACATTATCAAGAGTCTCCGCTACAAATTCGGCATTTTCAAAACAGAGCGCATTGTCGCAGCGCAGCTTCTGACGAAAGAGTTTTTTTATCGTCTCTACGTCGAGCTGAACATCGGCTTAAGTCAGATGGCCCAGCTTTTTAATACAAGCCGGCCGACCATCCTGCAGTATAAAAAGCGGTATGCCGCTGGGAACGACAGCATGTCCAAATCCATCGCTGCCCATCGCGCTTCCCGACGCCACCAGGAACTCCTTTCCCGCATGCTGGACGAAATACCGCACCGGCTGCTCATCGACAAGCTGCAAAAGCAGGGGATACTGGAAATCGCCGCGGAATATAACCTGATCGATAATGCCAATAATAAACTCATACCGTTTAGCCGCGAATGGTTTTTTTATGAAATGCAGAGCAAAAGCCCTACCAAAATTGCCAAAGAAACACGCCGACCTTATTCGGAAATCTGCCAGATGATGGATGCCCTCGGCATAGACCGGTCTCAGCGGAGAGCCGAAATCGATCCCGGGCTGCTCCGGTATCTGTCTTTGGAACTGTACTGGTCTGACGAGGAGATTGCCGCACAGGTCCATCTGCCTGTTACCGCGATCACTCAGCAGCGGCGTTCTGAAGGTATCCATATGAAAGACCGGACTCCGCTGGAAAAGAGATTGCCACCGGCCTTATTTTCCAAGCTGTACCTGGAAGAAAACCTGACTGCCGCGCAAATTGCAAAACTCCTGCGCACAAGCCTTACCCGTATCCGTGAGGTCAAGAACGAGTATATCACGCAAGGTCACAGAGAATTTGAAAACTACCACAGCAAAAGCGTTTCGCCGGAACGCTTCGAGTATTTAAACCGTCTCTTCACCTTGGGGCTTTACAAAGCCTGACCGCTATTTTCTTGACAAATCACTTCGCACCTGCATATACTCCTTCCACTTTTACAGGAAAGGAGGAGCTGCTTATGCGCAAAGCGGTCTTTTTGCTTGCTGTTCTTCTGTCCTTCGGCCTTCTCTTTTGCGGGTGCGGCAGTGAACAGTTCAGTGAAGAACTGGAGTACAACACGGTCTATCCCTTAAGCGCCGCAGAATACCAGATGGCAGTCAATCAGAAAATCGCGCCGTTGATCACCAATCTTCAGCCCTTTATGAACGCCGATTCTGTAGATGAACAGGCTGCAGACCAGGCTCTTATGCAGATCGAAACCGTGTATCAGGAAATTGCCGGTCTCAATCCGCCCGCTGCGAAAAGCTTGTATCAGGCGGACCTATTGGAAAACCTGATGATGGCTTCCGATTACATTGAGTATCTGTCCGGTCAATCTGATGAGCTGCCTGAACGGGAGTTCAACGACATTCTCACCGCGATTGAAAATGCTTTTCATGTATCGGTGAACTGACTGCAACGCAGGGGGCGAAACGTATCATGTCATCAGTCCACGAAGAGATCAAAAAAGTACTGGATGAATGGGACCCGGTCGGTGTGCGGGATTTCTCCCCGGATGAGTACCTGCCTTTGGCCGATGAAATTGCCGACTCCATTGCGCCGGGCTATAAGCTGAAATCTATTTATTCCATTGTAAAACGGGCCTTTCAGATTTATGGAGTCGATTTTAAAAAATCAAATGATGAATGCTGGCTGATTGCTGAGAAGATACAACGCATCATTCAACACTGACCGGTATGTATGGGCAGCAAAGTAACCCTTTGCTGCTCTTTTCTTTTCTGCGGTTATGCGGCGCGCTTTAACGCCGGCGCAAGGACTTCCCTCTGAAACTTTTGGATGAGCCTCGACTCTTCGCTGTTTTGAATTCCCCTGTTGAACGCTTTTCGGGCCTGAATCAGCCGCCCGGCGCAGTCAAACTCCATCGTGATATATGATTCATCCGGCTCTTCCGTTTTCCTCATGAAAAATATCAGGGAACTCCCATTGGAAAATCTCTGCGCATAGGACGCCACGCAATGGTGCATTCTCTGCCCTTCTAAAATCAGCTCCTCCAGAGACTTTGGGCATCGGATTTGATATCGCCCGTTTTCCATACGTACTTCCCGCAGCTCTTCAACTTTCTTCGCAAATGCACGGATAAGATACTCATTTTTCTTCACCTCAAATTTTGCCGATACATCGTCATGAGCCTTTTTCACATATTTGGGAAACCGCTCAAAAGGGATTTCCATCTGCCGGCACATATTGATATAATCTAACTGGAGCCACAATGCCTTGCGCGGGTAGGAAGTGTCACGGCTTCCCAGCACGAGCCTGCATACCTCCGCCAGACTGTAGCCACACTCCTTTATCATCCTGCGGATGAGCGACATGGCCTGGATATAATGAGGGAAAGCTTTTTTAAACAGTTCAAACGTTTCCCTGGTCATATCGGGTTCCAGGCTGTACAACTCCGACAGAATGGCCATCCGCTTGCTATCCATTCTTTTCGCTTGCTTAATGTACTCCCTGATATAGCTGGGCAGCTTTGTGATTTCTTTCTCTTTCGTACTTGCCGTAAACAGTTTCCCGAGTTTCCGTTTGATCAATGCGGGAGAACGCCGGAGGATATCCGCCAGTACCCGCCCATATCCGGACTTTGCCAGCTGCTCCAGATAAGGGTACTGGGGCAGATATTGAAAATAGTTAAGCAGCGCCTTAAAATCAAAGGAATAGCCTATCTTCTGCTCCTCTTGAAGAAGCTCACTGATCCCCGAAGACGGGTAAACGGTTTCAAAAGCGCGGATGATCCGCTGAACAATCGGTTCTTCCATCTTCGCAAAATTCCATCTGATTTCCTGTATGCCTGCCGTTTCTCCGTCCTGGACATTTTCAAACCGAACTCCTTCCGACCTGCTATAAAGCAGCTCACAGAGCTTTCTTGGTCTGCAGTTATTCTCACCCCGGAATCGATATAACAAAATCCGCACGTTTTTTTCTCCGTTTTGTGTTATAATTTTAGGGTTGGAGATCAGGATGTTTTGAAGGCTGTATTCTACATACGTTTTCCCTGAATTCCAGTGATGGAAATTCCCACAATTAGGGCATTCGATGTTATCGGAGCAATAACGCTTCATCCTTCTTGTATACCCACATCGACAGCACACAGCGAAATCGTTCCCCTTATCATGTACAAATAAAAAGGCGGCTGTTCGATGCTTCACCTGGCTCCAGTAACTAAGGTCGTCATCATACGGCAACAATAGTTTTCGATTTCCAGCTTTAATTTCCATTTTAATTCCTCCTGACTTTTTAAAAGATTGTGCGGACAATCTATTCACCAGGAAGCGAGAAAGCAAGAAAATCGATATTTTCAATTTTAGAAGGAGGCGATATATTTGCTGAAGGATATCCTTACCCCTCAAAAGCTGAAGTCCGAGCTGGAGCACTCTAACCTCAGCCAGATTGCCAAACGCTATGGCGTGTCCAAACAGTACATGACCCAGGTTTTTGCGGAGTACCGTAAGCAGTATCCCCATTTGTTCCCTGAAACCTGTCCGTCGAAGGAGTGGCTGGAAAATGCTCTGAAACACAAAACCATTCTTGGGATATGCAACGAAACCGGACTGTCCTATCACCGGATCCGAAAGCTTATTGATGAATATGGGATTCCCAAAAATACTGTCACCGCCAGATTTGACAAGCAGAAAATCCGTCAGCAGTATGTCGTATATCGGTGGTCAGACAAGGAAATCGCGGAGGAATACGGCTGCTCCGTCTATCTTGTTAAGAAATTCCGCTACGACCATCAGATTTTTAAAAACGACCGCCTCCCTTTAAAAGACTGTCTTACCAAGGATATGGCTCAAAAACTGATAAACAACTACCATCTTGGGCTCAATGAAATACACTATATATTTGATGCCACACCCAATGAAATTCAGAAGCTGCTTGAAAGCTATCAAATTTCTTTCCCCTGCCAAGACCAACCTTTTTCCCACACTTCAAGCTTTCTCCGGGACTTAAAGCACCAGATCTTATCAGGTTTTGCCAATCCAAACAACAACAGCGACATCGTATAACCGATGTCGCTGTTCTTCATGTATTAGAGGAGTCTAACACTTACCATATAGGACTTTCCGCAAATATTTTTCAAATCTGTCGGGAAAGTTCGATATCCTCTGTTCCTATTCAGTTTATGCCATATCATAAAGTTCACCCCATTGGTATTTTCTATGTATCTGTACCTTTCATTCTCTTTACTATATGTATCAGACAGTTTAAATCTTCATCCGACAAATCCTGCAGTTCTCTTCGAAGTTCACGAGCTGCAGGAGATGGCAGAGTTGACTCGAAAAATTCTGATACCTCAATATCAAAAAACTCACAAATATTTAAAAGCATCTGCATAGATGGTAGAGACCGTCCAGATGTAATTCCTTGTATATACCCTTTTGACTGCCCGAGCCTTAAACTCAAATCGTATTCTGACAAGTTTTTTTCGAGCCGTAACTGGGTAATTCGATCTCGGATGTCTTTCCCAGTCATGTGCCTGTTCACCTCGCTTTGATTCTACACCATTTCATTTTTCTATTTGACTAAAATGCGCAGCTATTTTTGTATGTATGCAGGGAAAATGACTACAATATTTATTTTACCGATAATCCTTGTAGCATTTCCCTAAATGAGGTGAACAAACACTGATTGAACAAATCTCTCTGTTAAGCAGCTTTTTAGGTGCTCTCAATGAAGTCTTCGAACAATTCCGGCAAACTACCGTAAACTGCCACTACATCATTTTGTGTCACATCCCATCGAATTAAATAAGATAAATCTCTATCCACGCTGTCTTGTCGGAGTATTTTCTGGAATATGCTTTCCAGAGTTCTATTATAGGGTTCGTCTAACTGGTAAGTGTGAACGATTCCGCTTACATGTCCTACCCCGACAACGCCATATCCAAACATTTCTTCTGTATGATACAGCAAATCGCCGCTTTCACTGCGAAGCGGTACCCCTCTTTTATCAAGCACCAGCTTTTTTCTGTATCTCCTTCCACACCGCATGCAGGTGTCTGTCTGCTCCCCACTTCCAAGCTCCACTACATGATTGGAAACTCCACCGCACTGCGGACACTTCATATACTCCTGCACTTTACTCACCGTATCATCTCCTCCCTTCTATACTCCGGCGGCCCACAATGGGGCCGCCGATCTTTTATGCCACGTTATAATTCAGTCGGTAACCACCGTTGCCATTGGGAATATATTGCCCTTTGTGTTCATAAATCGTTGCCCGTATCCGGTCTTTAAAATGCTCGTTCTTCAAGGCTTTTGGGTGGTCGGCCAACCTTTCATACAACATTTTGAAATCTGCTGAGCCGCCCATATCCTCCATAGTCATACGAATCAGATGGTGCCACGTCAGGGAAGTGTCGTCCTTTTTAGAGGCGTCAAATATGTTCCGCAGCGTTTTAGAAAACGGAACCATAAAAATCTCCTCTTTGTGGAACAGGAGCAGGTACTCCGTAACGATGGGAATAAAAGGCTTTGAATACCGTCGGTTATCGGATACGCAGTTAAACTGCCCCTTTACGATAAACGACTCGTATTTCCCAATTTTCATCATGTCATTCTGAATAGAGTAAAACTTCCCCTGGGTCCGGAAATCCCCTACCAGGACAGCAAGTCTGCCGTCATGGCGAAGTGCCATATACAGCTTTTTGAGCACATAGTTCAGTTTGTCAACAAATTCCTTATACGAGGCGCATCTGGACAAATCATCCGGGTGCGGGGAGCCCCACACATTTCCACTGTATTGTATCATTGTATGATATGGTGGGTGGAAAAAAATCAGATCTCCCGATTCGTCTACCTCATCTCGAAGGGCATTCCACCCGCCCCGGCCGGCCGGCGCATTTGGATTCAAGTCGTATAGCACCGACCGGATTCCCAGCTTATCCGCCACAGCTTTTGATGTGCCACCACCAGACATCGGGTCCAACAGGGTAAATCCCTCGATATCCTTGCCGTAGTACCGTTTGGATTCCAGCACATAGTTGACAACCGCCTCGATCACCCTGGGGGAACAATTCCCCCTCCAGGTATTTTTGCCGCCTTCCCCACGCTCGGGAAAAGCCATAAAGCTCGTTAAATCTTTGCCAACCCGTTGCCTCAAATCCTCTGTACCAAGTGCTTGTACAATCGGCAGCCATTCTTCTCCAAACTCCTGCCGCAGAACCTCCATTGCTTTTAATCGAATGTCTTCGTTCATTACAGTTCTCCATTTCTCCAAGTTTTTGTCACATGCAAAAATCAAGCTACCCGCAAATTTTCCTCAGGAAGCGCTATCAGTTTTCCAATCCCGATATCACACAGGCAGCTTTTTCCATTGACCTGAATAATTTTAGCTGTGTTTCCATTCAGACGTTCCAATTTACCATTGCTCCGTCTGATTACAACATTTCCGACCACTAGGGCCGTGTCACCATTTTTGAGTTTACACATGAGCACTCCTCCTCTTTTTCTCAAAGCGTTCCGTCCGGAACCCCATTTTTTCTGCGTACCGCAGAATCTGTTGCTTCTCTCCTACCCGGAGAGCACCCTGGTCGTAAGCGTTGTACACCGTCTTGATGTAAATTGAATCCGTATAGACTGCTATGGCAAACGTAATGCCGCTGTCCTCGTCTACCAGCACCACGTCCTCGCCGATACGCACCTCATTGAGCAGGTAATCCGCTACTTCCGGATCCCCAAACAATACTTCAATGCGATAATCCAAATAACTGCAGTCTATCCCGTCAAATCTGACTTCAAGACGCTGGCGCACATGCATTCCATAATCAATTTCCATCAAATACCCTTGCATATTGACCCTGCACATTTGTAAACCTCCGTTTCATATAAAAATCCCCGCAGGTTTACATCTGCGGGGCTTGTCCTTTCCCCGCATGGTGCGGAAAAATATTAAGTTTCTGTTGTTGGCTCCAGCGAGCAGTCAGATAAAATCTGTTTCAACGCCTGACATACCTTCGGGTGAAACACCATGGTATAACCACTTCCGGCTTTTCCAGCGATTTTCAGCTTACCGGTCTCCGCCACATCAGCCAGGCGTTCCACCTGTCTCTCCAGCGATACCGCCGTGCCCAGAATTTCCTTCAGCCGTCTCTTCTGCACAGCAAAATCATAAAATTCAGCGCTCAACACATTCCACCGGGCCATTTCTGAGAACTTGACCAAGAAGCAGTTGCTCCCCAAGCGGTGAACCTGTTCGTTTTCCGGAATCTTGTCAATCTCATCCTTGATATGCTGTCGTATGTGGCTGGTAATGCGGGTATACTGCATTAATAGCTCATGAAGTTCCATGGCATATCCTCCGCTTTTCCCATATTCTCTGTCCTGGACTCCCGCATTCCGGAAACCCATTATCGCAGGTTTCCGGAGGTTCGCCGCTTGCACAGGCGCATAAATCCAGTCCCCAATGGTTGACGCAGTGGTTGCACATGAAATACGTACCGCCAAAGCGTTCTGCCAAGGACGAGAAATCTTCCGGTAAATCCGGAAAGAATCGGCAGATATTCTCTTTCCGCATGGAATATCCGATCCCATGTTCCACCTCGAATGTCACCGCCCCACATTCGCAAGTTGCAGCGTGTACAATCCCGTATCTTTCATACAGCAGCCGCAACAGCTGGTCATACCGCATTTTCCCTGTATCATCTATCCTTCTATTCATGCTGCCTTCCTCCCTTCCGGTTCAATCCCCACATCTATGTGGGTTTTCTTTCCCCATCGGATCAAAAATGTTTCCAGACTTCGCCTCAGTTGTTGATTGGACGGTGGGATATCCGCAATCGTATAGTTGCTCATTCCCTTAATTTGCTGGATTTTCCCATTCAGATCGTATTCCATGGTGAAGAACGGCTTTTCCTCGTTCCCTTTTCTGCGGATAAATAAAATCAGGCACTTTTCATCAACGACCTGCTGGACATAGCTGCCGACGCAGTGATGAAGGGCTTCCCCTTCCAGTACCAATTCCCTGGAATTTTTCGGGAGGATAATTTTGAAATTACGGTCTTCCCATTCCAGAGAAAGCCATTTTTCATTGATTTCCTTAAAGCTGCTTCCTACCCGGTCATAACTCATCAGCCATTTCCCATTTCGCATGACAAGCACATCATGTGCTTTTTTTAAGCTGTCCGGGTATAATTCCTCTGCGCCTTTCACATTTCGTCCGTAGTACTGATGATACATGGAAAGATAGTCCGCCCACAAGGATACCGCTTCTGCACTTTCGCAGCCTTGTTCAAAGTATGCTGACTCCAAATAATCTACGATCTCTTTCAGGCGGCAGCCGGTCAAATCGTGGATCCTTTCAAACTGATATGGCTCCGCAGCCGAATGGCGTTCTACCCACTTTCGGAACGCTTCACGGTCAGCCGCCGGGTCTATAGCGTTGATTTTCTGGAGTTTCTTCACTTCTGCCGGGTTCAACTTTTCCTGAAGAGCAAATCGATAATTGGCTTTACTGAGTTTCAGCTTTTGCCAGAGAGTCTTTGCTGCCGGCTGAACAGACAGCTCGCCATTTATAACTTCATCAATAAGCTGTTCCATGCCAACCTTCAAAAGGGATTCCACAACAGGTTTTTTCAGCACTCCCTGAAGATAATGCTGTGCGTCCTGGGTCCGCCGATGAAAAATATCATCCTTTTTCTCCAAATATAAATAGACGCCCAGTTTTCCCACGACAGAATGTTCAAGGACCGGCTTCACAGCCAAAAATTCCTCATCGTAAAAGCCGTACGACATGTTGTCGGAATAATCCCGCCATCCTCCGCAGGAAAACCTAAGCAGAATATTCACTCTGTTCTTATAGGAATAAATCCACCGTCTTTGTTCCGTTATCGTGTCTCCGTTATCTTCGAAAGCACGCATTACAACATAATCCCCATGATCCTCTGCAAACACCTTATGGCCTTCCAGCTTTTGGGGAACGGATTCCACCGGGTACTGATCAAAGGTCGAGCGAATCGTTACCGACTCTTTGGAGTAATACTCCATGCTGTGATTTAAAAGCGTACAGAAACTCCGTATAAGATTCTCGTTTGGCCTCTTATCCGCCGCCTCAGCGTCCGTTTGACCAAGGCGATGAAAATTACCCATAGACGGTGTATCGTAACTATATTTGATGAACCAATTATATGGAGATTCCGCACGGGATACAGCGATTCCACCGTTGTCCTTTTCATAGAGAAGCGCAAAGTTGTTCTCTGCTTCCTCCGGGATAATCATCCCACGGTACATGCAGACCGAAGAAATCTGCCCTCTCTCCAAGTCAAAATGAAACCGTCTGATCAAGTGATATTCTTTCTCGTCGTACCAGACTCTTTCAAAAAGGACGAAAGTCGGCTGAATCACTCTCTCCCCGTCAAACACCAACGAATAGGCTTTATTAATGTCCGACAGGCAGTAACAATCGTTTTCTCTATAATATTGCTCCTGATAGACGATTCCAAACCCACATTCAGGACAGCAGCAATCTTCCTTGGATGGCTTGTCTCCTGTCAGATATTCTCTCTCAAATCGATGTCCGCAGTTGTCACAGAACAGCTCTGCCTTATATCTACCGGCATGATAATTTCGTTCCACTATGCGGATGGCCGGTTTCGGATGATACTTCTCATTAAACAGCTGTACCACTTGAATTTTAGATAACCCCTTCTTTAAAATCCCAAGGTATTCCTTTTTTCGCAACACAATGAATTCCTCCTTACTAAATTGAATGATGGTACCGGGAACATAGTAAAGGAGGAATGAAAATGCAAGAAAATTAACAGCCTTACATCGGCAACACAAAAAGAAAAAGCGTATACATGGGATTTTTACCCATATATACGCTTCCTGTCTCTCATAAAAGGCCCGCTGATTTCTCTTTTGATAAACGAATCTTAAAGATTTTCTTCATCACGCCTTTTTACGGATTGTTTTTACTCCAAATACAAAGTAAATGATATGGCAGACCCAGACGATGGCCAGAATGATACTGGGCACAAGCACATTCGCCCGCATCATCATAAAGAAGCCGATTCCCATCATCAGCGTCACCGGGATGATGATGCCGAGTTTGGTCTGCACCGTCATCCCCTTTTTCTTTACAAAGGATTCCAGGTGTTTCTTATACAGCTTGGTGCTTACAAACCAGTCGTGGAGCTTCTGGGAGGAGTTTGCAAAGCAGAACACCGTCGCCAGAAAAAACGGCACCGTAGGCAGAATGGGCAGCGCCACACCAACGCATCCAAGCCCCAGGCAGAGGAAGCCCAGAATCAGAAATATCAACCGTTTCAGTTTCATGGAATTTAAAATCCCCCTATTGTAATCTATGTATTTTTGTTTTCAGCTCATTCTCCCATGCTCAACCGAATAGACAGTATCTGCAATCCGCATGGTGGACTGGCGGTGGGAAACCAGCACCACCGTTTTGCCATCCCGTTCCTCGTGGAGGGATTTTAAGATGACGGCTTCGTTTAAGCTGTCCAGGTTACTGGTCGGTTCGTCCAGCAGCAGGAAGGGCGCATCGTGCAGGAAAGCTCTCGCCAGGCCCAGCCGCTGCCGCTCCCCGCCAGATAAGGTGTCGCCAAGTTCGCCCACCGGGGTATCATAGCCCTGCGGCAGCGTCATAATGAAATCGTGCACCGATGCCTTTTTGCAGGCGGCCTCGATCTCTTCGTCCGTTGCCGTGAGCTTTGCAATCCGCAGGTTGTTTTTGATGCTATCGTGGAACAGATGGGTTTCCTGGGTGACGAAGCCCTCCATCTCTCGCAGATTCTTCGTATTGATGTCCGCAACCCTTGTGCCGGAAAGCGTTACACTGCCTTTCTGTACGTCCCAGAAGCGCATGAGCAGCTTGAGCAAAGTGGATTTGCCGCTGCCGCTGCGCCCCACAATGCCAATCACGCTGTGCTCCGGTATCTCCACCGACACATCCGAAAGGATGGTTTCGTTCCCGTAGGAAAAGGTGACGTGCTCCGCCGCCGCGCCCGTGAAAGTGATTTCCGGCTGGCCGGTGACTTCCTCCACGACCGGGGTTTCATCCAGGATATCCAGCACCCGGTTGCCTGCAGCAAAGGTGTTCTGCAGGGTGCTGCCCAGCGCCGCCATTGCAATGGCCGGGCCAAAGGAGGAAAAGAGGGCGATGGTGGGAATCAGCACCCCATCAAAGCCCACGGCGCCGCTTTGGCAGAGCAGGGCGGAAACAAACAGCATCACAAGATCAAAGGCCAGCACCACGGTATTGGTCACTGCCGAATTGCGGCCGGAGGTGCGTTTCATGCGTTCTTCGTCCTTAGCAAGGTCATCGGTTTTCTCATTCATCGCCGCCAAACGCTTTTTGCCCTGCCCATATTGCAGGGTTTCCGAAAGCCCTCGCAGGCTGTCCAGCACAAAGCCGGAAAGCTCCCCGGATTTGGTGCGGAACTTCATCCCATCGTCCTCGCTGAACTTGGAGGTGGCAAGGGGAATGACGATTCCAACCACGAGATACGCCGCCAGTGCAATGAGACCCAGCAGCCAGTGAAAAGAACCGATGAACAAGCACATCGCAACGGTAAATAGAAACGCAATGGCCGCCGGGGAAATGGTATGGGCGTAGAAGACCTCCAGCAGCTCAATGTCGGAGGTGATGACCGAAATCAAATCGCCCTTGTCACGGCCTTCCAGCTTGGCAGGGCAGAGCCGCCGCAGTGCACGGAACACCTTGTCCCGCAGAAGGGCCAGCAGCTTGAAGGCGATGAAATGGTTGCAGGCCTGCTCCGCATACCGCAGGAACCCCCGCACGACGGCAAATACTACCACACAGACAAACAGGATAGTGAGGGTAAAAGGTGTGTCAAAGTGCAGTGCCTCCAGCACCGCATAGCCGCCGAAGATGGTGATAAAGGCGGCGCAGAGATGGCCGATGAGCCCCATAAGGATAGCCAGGAGCATAAAACCGGTTAAAGGCTTCACCAGCCCGATGAGCCGGGCCATGACCGTAAATCCGCTTCGTCTCTTCATGCGTTTTCGCCCTCCTTCCTGTAGTTCTCCAGGGATTGCTGTGCTGTCCACAGCCGTTCATACAGGCCGTGATTTTGCAATAATTCTTTATGGCTGCCACTTTCTGCGATGGTTCCATCGTCCAGCACATAGATGTTGTCCGCCTGGACTACATTTGCCAGCCGGTGGGAAATGAGAATTACGGTTTTGGTCCTGGCCAATTTATGGATTTCCGCCATGATGTCGTTTTCGCTCTCCACATCGATGTTGGAGGTGGCCTCGTCAAAGATATAGACCGGGCTGTCGTGTAAGAGCGCCCGTGCCAGCGCCAGCCGCTGACATTGACCGCCGGAAAGGTTGGTCGCCTTTTCGAGCAGCGGCGTGTCCAGGCCCTGCTCCGCTTTCAGGAATCCGGCAAGGTTCACCCGTTCCAGCACCGCCCACAGCTCGTCATCGGACGCGGAAGGCTTGCCCATGAGCAGGTTATCCCGCACCGTGCCCTTGAACAGGTAGCTCTGATGGCTGACATAGGTGATATTGCGCAGGAGGGAATTTTCATTGACATCCTTCAGCTCCACGCCGCCGATGGTGACTGAACCGGCATAGCCCTTATTCCGTCCCATCAAGATGGCGGCAATGGTGGATTTTCCGCAGCCGCTCTCGCCGACCAGCGCGGTAAAGCTGCCTTGGGGGAACTGCAAATCCACGCCGTGCAGAATCTCCCGATCCGGCTCATAGGAAAACCGCAGGCCGGAACTGGCGATGTCATGCTGTGACGGGAAGCTCTCGGAAACCTCCTGTTTGTGTTCCGGCAGATCCAGCAGGCGGAAGATCTTGTCGCTGGCGGCCATGCCGTTCATGGCGATGTGGAAGAAGGAGCCGAGCTGCCGCATAGGAAGGAAGAAATCCGCTGCCAGCAGGATGATCAGCAGGCAGCCGGCTAACGATACATGGTTGCCCATGTACTGCGTCACCGCCATGATGCCCCCCAGCGCTGCCCCGCCGTAGGCAATCAAATCCATGATGGTGATGGAATTGAGCTGCATGGTCAGCACCTTCATGGTGATTTTGCGGAACTTCTCGGCTTCCACGTTCATCTCTTTGTTTTTGAACTCGTCCGCCTGATAGATTTTGAGGGTCGTCAGCCCCTGTAAATTTTCAAGGAAGGTATCCCCCAGCGCCGTGTACTGCCCCCAGTATTTGGAGAGCAGCTTTTTTGCCCAGGTCTGCACTGCGGCAATGGCTATGGGAATCAGTGGCACGCAAATGAGCAGCACAATAGCCGCCGGTACATTTACAAAGCAGAGCACTGCGAACAGGGTCAGCGGAGCCAGCATGGCGTAGAAAAACTGGGGCAGGTAGGCGCCGAAGTAGGTTTCCAGCTGATCCACGCCTTCCACCGCCACCTGCACCACTTCGCTGGTTTTTACCTGTTCGTTGTAGGAGGCGCCCAGCCGCAGCAGCTTTTCATAGATTTTCTCCCGCAGGGTTTTCTTGACCGCTTTGGAGGAAAGATAGCTCATCCGGCTGGCCCCGGTGGTACACAGGAACCGGATAAAAAGCGCCAGTAAGACCACAACTGCCGTCGCCCAAATAGAAGCCGTATCGGCGCTGCCGTAGAATAAATTTGCAAGAAGGCTGGTAATACTGAACATCATTGCAATGTTCGCCGCCAGGGAACACCACTGCAATACGACGTTCCCGGCGATGTATTTCTTGCTCTCAGCTACCGTGCCGATGAGCCTTTTGTTGATCATCATGGTTTTGTCCGCCTTTTAATAATTTTTCATCGCCGCTTTCACGCCGGAACACAGAGCTATGATGGCTGCCACAAATACAATAGCTGCCAGGCCATAGAAAAAAGACTGCATGGCGTTACTCATACCCGTCCGCCTTCTTTCTTTTTGCCAGCCCCTTGAGGGCCTTGTAGCTTTCCGGGCTGACAGCGTGTTCCATCAAACAGGCGTCTGCCGCGGCCGTTTTCCCGTCTACACCCAAATCTTCCAGAAGAGACTGAAAAGTTTGGTGCCGTTCATAGGTGGCTCTCGCGATTTCTAATCCTGTTTCCGTCAGCCAGACAGCACTGCTGTCATCCTGGGTGATGTATCCTTCCTGTTTCAGCGCTTTCAGGGAAATGGAAACGGTTGGCCGGGAGACGCCCAGCCGTTCGGCAATCGCAGCGCCGTGAACCTCCCCGGTTTTGGAGAGGATATAGATGGTTTTCAAATAATCTTCTGTCGTGCGTTTCAGCTTCACGCAAGCATCTCCTTTCCTGATATTTACACCGGAATGACAAACGGCTTGCCGTCTACGGTCCGGATATCCAGATTTACATCATAAACTTCCCTGACCAGTTCGCTTGTGAGGATTTCCTCCGGCAGACCGTGGGCGATCATCTTCCCATCCTTCATGGCGACAATCTCATCGCTGTAATACAGCGACTGGTTAATGTCGTGGAGCACCATGACAATGGTGATGCCGAACTCCCGGTTTAACTGCCGGATCAGCTTCAAAATCTGCAGCTGGTACCGGATATCCAGATAGGTGGTTGGTTCGTCCAGGAACAGCACCTTCGTATCCTGCGCCAGCGCCATGGCGATCCACACCCGCTGCTTCTGGCCGCCGGAAAGCTCAGACACCGGCTTGTCCCTGTGTTTCCAGGTATGGGTGATCTCCAGCGCCCGGCGAATTTTTTCCTCGTCCTCCTTTGGATCCGGGGAAAGTCCCATCGTGTGGTAGGGCGTTCTTCCGTACCCCACCAGTTTCTCTACGCTCAGATCCACCGGGGCGGTGTTGTACTGGTGGACGATAGAAACTTCTTTGGCAAAGTCTTTGAGCCGCATCTCGGCAATATTACCGTCCCGCAAGAGGATCTCCCCCTCGTCCGGTCGGAGGTTTTTCGTCATCAGGTTGAAAAGGGTACTCTTGCCGCAGCCGTTGGCGCCAATCAGGGTGGTGATTTTTCCCTCGTGAAGCTCCAGGTCGAGATTCTTCAGCACCTGCTGTTTGCCGTAGGCAAAGGAAAGGTTTTTGACGGTAAACACGTTATTGTCCATAGCTTTGTTTCGACCTCCTAAGCAGCAGGATAAAGAACGGGCCGCCTACCACCGACATGATAATGGCCGCGCTGATTTCATAGGGCGCCGCAATGGTGCGTCCCAGGGTGTCCGCCAGCAGCAGGGTGAACGCTCCCAGCAGGATGGAATAGGGCACCAGCACTTTATGGTTCGAGCCTACCAGCAACCGTGCAATATGAGGGACAATCAGGCCCAGGAAGCTGATGGGGCCGATGACGGCGGTACTGATGGAAGCCAGCAAGACAGCGATCACCGAAATGATGATCCGGCTACGGGTGACGTTCACGCCCAAAGAACGGGCCGTTTTATCCTCCAGCGCCAGCAGGTTGCACTGCCCCAGCACAAAGATGGAGGCGATGAGGCCAATCACTACATACAAAAGCAGGGTTTGGAAATCGTCCCAGGTCTTCATGGTGATGTTAGCGTTGACGATGCTGGCAACGCCCGAATAATTGCTCCCTGTGCCGGAGTTGAAGGCGCTCATGAGCCCTGTAAACATGGCGTTGACCGCCACGCCGACTAGGATAATGCGCAGAGGCGAAAGCCCGCCCTTCCAGGAAAGAGAGTACACCAGCAGAAAGGCGATCATCCCACCTATAAACGCGAACAGGGGCGTGAAAAAGTAGAGGGTGGGCACAAAGGCGGTAATGAGTACCGCCGTCAGGCTGGCCCCGGAGCTGACGCCGATGATGCCGGGGTCTGCCAGTGGGTTTTTCATCACAGCCTGCAGCAGCACGCCGGATACAGCGGTTGCCGCTCCGCCGAAGATGGCGATGAGGATGCGGGGAAACCGCAGGTCATAAATGGTCGCCACGTTTTCGTTATATTCAATAAAGAGTCCTTTGAACAGCTCCAGGGGCGTTACCTTCAGGCTGCCGGTGTTAACGGCAAACAAGAATAGCGCCAGCAGCCCCAGAGCGGTGATGACAAAGGAAAGTATTTTCTTTTTTCTGCTTACCACAGAATACATTCCTCCTTTATAGGCGTTTGGCCGAGCGCCAACGACAGGCAGCCCGGCCAACGCTCTCGGCACGCAATATGAGGTGCGTTTCTATTTACTTTTCTTCCGCTTTGCGCTTTCTGGTGACCATGGTAACGCCCATCATACCCGCCGCTGCCAGAGCCAGCAGCACATATACCGCAATATTGGAAGTATCGCCGGTCTGCGGGATGTTGGTATTGCCCTGATTCTGGTTTCCTGCGTTCTCGGTGTTTTCCGCATCAGTGATGGTGCTGCCTTTTTCCACCAACGTATAGGCTCCGGCGGTCTTAGTGATAACCGTGTAATAGCCGTTCTCCACTGTGCCTCTTACCAGCACCTTGCCGCCATCATCCAAACGATAGACTGCCAGATTAGCGGAATCATAGCCTGCCACAATCGGGAAACTGATGCTTACTGTACCGTTGGGGGCTACTTCATTGCCGTCCGCGTCAAGGAATTTGATATCGTACAGCTTGAACTTCTTGCCCACGTCGCTGAGGGAAGAAACTGCGTTGTCATAGTCAGCGCCTTTGGTGATTTCGGAAACGACGATCTGCACGCCTTCGTCAAATACGCCCTTGTCCGCATTCACCTTTACGCCAGTGGCGGCGTCCGTGTAATCCACAGCAGGGGACTGCTCTACCGGTTCTTCCGGCTTGATTTCGCCGTCATCGAGCTTGAGCAAGGACCAGTCGAGTTTCATCAGGACATCCTGGCTACCGGTGCCCTCGGAAATTGCTTCCATAATCGGGACGAACACATGAAGCGGCACATATTCGCCGGCCGCTTTATCCACTAACTTCAGCCGGATCATTTCCGGATACAGATGGTCGGCGTCGTTGTAAATGTCGATCACGTCGGTTCCGTCTGCATTCTTCTGGGTAGAAAGCACTTCGGCCGGAATCAGTGTGCCCTGCGGAATCCCGAAATCGTTGTATGTATAACCCGCATCATAATAAGAGAGATTCATCAGATAACCAAATTTGTTCTCGATGGTCAAGCCTTTGAACTGCATGGTCAGATAATATTCCCCGTCAATGACCTCCAGCCAAACATTGTGGTTAATGGCATTGTTCGACATAGAGAAGTTTTCCCGGTCAGTTTTTATCATCTGGGCGTAGAGGGTGTACTTTCCATCCGGCAAATTGTTAATGTCGAGTTCTTCACTGTCCTTGGTCTTTAATGCGTCAATGGCGTTTTGTAGAGATGTCTCTTCCGCATCAATCTCAACTTGGGTAGCCATATCACTATTGAGGACTGCTTTAGCATTCTTGATCGCTGCAACGAGAGCATCATAGGTTTCAGCGGTGTAGTCTTCTGACTTGTACTTTTCAGCCTCGGCAATCAATTCTTCCAATTTGGATGTATCCACTGTGGAAGAAACGAGATTATCCATAGCATTTTTTAAATCGGCATGAGCATCCATCAATTCTTCTACAGTTGCCGAAGAATCGTTATTCAGCTTTTTAGCAGCGTTATATGCTGCGTTCAGAGCAGACCAAGAAGAATATGTCCATTCGTCTTGGTTCAGAGTGTCCGCTACAGCAATTTCCTCAATTAAAGCATTTTTGATCGGCACGTCCGGAGTTTCAGCAGAAATCTTCTCTGCTGTACTGTAGTCAATCCGGAATCTAGCATCTTGGGCAAAATCACCTCCGCCGATTTGATCCATAACAGGTACGCGAAAACGCACCGGAAACTCAGCCTTATCATTTGGCAGCACAAAGTAAATCTGTTTTGGATAATAGTTCAGACTTCCTTCGTTAAAGACATCCGTTAAAAACTCACCCTCATTAGTACGATAATACTCGTAAACTGTGGCCTCGTATGTATCGCCCTGTGGATATCCTGCGTCTGAATATACTACATCATCATTATAAATCCACATATGCGTCATATATGATGATAAATCCAAGTTACTGACTGCCTCAAATTCTAAATACAATATCTTTTTATCATTCTCGACAACAAGTTTCGCAGGCGATTTTACTCCTTGATCCGCCATGGATGGCTGATTTTGTATCATATTCCATACTGCGACGTCAACTGAGTAAGTTCCTTCTTCCAGATTTGAACCGTCCGTTGCGTAATTTCGCTCAACGCATAGGATGTACGTTCCCATCTCTGATGTTTGCGTTACTATATTACCACCATCTATTGAAATATCTTGTTCTTCATAATTGCCATACATATTCACGCGGAAAAGATGAATTAAGTCTGAATCCCAACCATCTGGAATCGGAATACTTAACGTCCCATTTCTTGTCGGGATCACTTCTATTCCGTTTCTTTCCAGCTTAATTTCCCACGCACTCCAGTTTGCATAAGATGTTCCAAAAAAGCTTTCATATGTTGAATAAGAATCATCTTCTTTTGTAAGTGGCATTGCTGTAAATGTAGTTCCTTTAGAAACATTAGAGGATTGGGTTTTATAAGACAATCCCGTAGTAGCATCTGTTAAATTGAGATCCTCTACTTCACTTGTCAAAAAAGAAACTAATCCATAAAAAGGAGTTTGTTCTGTTTTTAATGTTATAAGAATACGTTTTCCAAATACCAAGTCTTTATAAGAAGATATGTCGACAGTAAAAACTGCTTTGTTGCCGTCTTTAAGAACACTTTCGTAATCGCTTGCATTTGTACTCTTCATCTTAAATCTTGAAATTAACGTACTGCTAGCACCGGATAATGTTCTCTTTGTCATCGTTTTGACATCTACAATATCTTTGTTACTCAATTCCACTTCTATTGTTGCTTTTTCCCCGTCTACCATGGCTGTTGCAATTCCATCTTTAGACAACATTGACTGAATCTGGTCTGTCATTTCATTATTGCTCAAATTCGATCCTTGCGAGCCATCGTCAACAACTACACTCCACGAATATTCTCCGTTTTCGGGTATATGTATTTTTTCTGCGTTTGTAGGCTCCATTTTTAATACAAATCTTCGGCCATTTTTCGACATAGAATCGTTCGAAACATATTTAGGATAGCCTTGATAGACCATATCGTCATTTATATTTTCCAGAGGAATTGTAATGTCTGCATAGTCCATTTCCTCATTTACAACGATTGTAAATTCAGAACTGTCCATGTAATATTCGTTGTCAGTCTGCGAAAGCCATCCATCATTCAGCCAATCCTCTTTTGACTGATTATCGTCTTTAATGTCAGATGCATTTGGTGAAAACGTAGTCCATTTTCCGCTTTTTCTGTATTCATCCATATATTCCTGATGAAGAACAAAAAAGTTGTCGAAAGCAGAGTAACCATTTAACCTAATTGTTATCTGTTTTTCTTCATCTGTTATTTCCAACAAGCCATATGGATATAACGCACTATCTGTCTGCCCTTCATAGTTTGTTAGGTTGAGATAGCCTTTTACAGGAATTCTATAAATCCCGTTTTCGAGATTCGTTACGTCTTCATCGGGCTTTTGACCCGCAGTTGGCACCAGCTCGTCAATCTTCTGCTTTAGTGTACTCAGCCACTGTTCTCCATACTGTGACAACATTTCTTCATTGTTTATGTTTGCCTTTATTCCGGTCAAAAGGATATTGACCGGCGACCACGATTCCGGGGTGTAATCAGTCGGATCTAATGTATCTGCATAATCCAAGAGTTCCTGTAATTGCTCTTTTACACTTTTTTCTACCAGAACCAGATCATCTAATTTCTGCTTTAGTGTACTCAGCCACTGTTCCCCGTACTGAGACAACATTTCTTCATTGTTTATATTTGCCTTTATTCCGGTCAAAAGGATATTGACCGGCGACCACGATTCCGGGGTGTAATCAGCCGGATCTAATGTATCTGCATAATCAACAAGTTCCTGTAATTGCTCTTTTACACTTTTCTCTGATGACTCCGTTCCTGCTGCAAAAACGTTAGCAACGCCCATGCTCATGACCATCATCACGGCCAGCAGGACTGCCAGGCTCCGTTTGAGCCACGACTGTTTTGTCGTTGTCATGGATATCATTCCTCCTTTTGAGCTTGTAGGTTATTCCTCGCCGTAACGC
>ENA-OQNI01000320-OQNI01000320.1-human-gut-metagenome-genome-assembly--contig:-NODE-320-length-71359-cov-11.927996_pt1 | contig 71359 bp, 61 predicted proteins | sample MGYA00242627_ERZ504876 | MGnify/ENA primary metagenome ERZ504876 (study PRJEB26092, sample SAMD00036386) | human gut metagenome | host: Homo sapiens | study: EMG produced TPA metagenomics assembly of... | reverse complement strand
AAAGCTATCGGTCAGCGAGAAAACCGTTGGATGCAGGATATTAACCATCAGGTATCGAAGGCACTCGCCACCGGTAATCCAAAGCATACTCTCTTTGTATTAGAAGATTTGACTGGTATTCGCAATGTTACAGAACGTGTCAAAACAAAAAACCGCTATGTTTCTGTATCATGGTCTTTTTATGACCTTGAGCAGAAGCTGATTTACAAAGCGAAGCAGAATCAATCTTCTGTAATAAAGGTGGATCCTCGTTATACCAGTCAATGCTGTCCTGCTTGTGGACATACTGAAAAGTCTAATCGTAATAAGAAAATACATTTGTTTACTTGCAAAAACTGCGGTTATACGTCTAATGATGACCGTATTGGAGCTATGAATCTGTATCGTATGGGAATAAACTATCTTGCTGATAGCCAAGTACCTAATACAGTTGTAACAGAGTAAACTCTGCTACAAAGGGTGCTGTCAACCACCCAATGATGTAACGCCACTTTAGGCAGCAATGCCTATTGGGGATAAAAGGTCGGAGGCATAAGCCGTTACTACGACTGGGCAGTTACAAGCCCATTACCTTTAGGTGATGGGTAGTTGACAGTAACAAATCCCCCGATTTTTATATAATTAAAGATTATATGATATGAGAATTGCAGGAGCTAGTTTGCTGCGGAACAATTCGTAGATATCAGGTTAGGGGCAAAATACTTTTTGCCCCTAACATCATTATAGTATAGCACAACTTATAAATAATTTCTATAAATAACTATAAAATACGGCTATAATGAATTAGTGATTTCAGCATAAAAATGATAAAATAGATACAAAGAAATTGTGCTGACAACAAAAAAAGTCAGTGCAAAAGGAGGAAAGAAATAAATGAAAAACGAAAAGGGAACCATAGTTCTGGCAGGAGGCGTAATCGGTCTGATCGCTGCAATTCTGGTGTTTTTTGGAAATCCGGCAAATATGGGCTTCTGTATTGCCTGTTTCCTGAGAGATACCACAGGTGCGCTGGGACTTCATTCAGCGGCAGCAGTTCAGTATATCCGCCCGGAGATCATTGGTCTGGTGCTTGGAGCATGTATCATTTCACTTGCTAAGAAAGAGTTTCGTCCAAGAGGCGGCTCTGCACCTGTGACCAGATTTACACTTGGCGCATTTGTTATGATCGGATGTCTGATGTTTCTTGGATGTCCTTTCCGTATGATTCTGCGTCTGGCAGGCGGAGACGGAAATGCTCTGTTTGGACTTGTTGGATTTGTAGCCGGTATTCTTACAGGAACTATTTTCCTGAAGAAAGGTTACACACTGAAACGTTCTTATAAGATGCCGAAGCTGGAAGGCGGTATTTATCCTGCATTCCAGATCGTGATGCTTCTGTTACTGGTAGCAGCACCTGCATTTATTCATTTCACAGAGCCGGAAGGCGGACCCGGAGCAAAACATGCGGCAATCATTATTGCACTGGCAGCAGGAATCATTGTTGGTATCCTGGCACAGAGAACACGTCTGTGTATGGTCGGCGGTATTCGTGATGCGGTACTTTTTAAGGAATATAAATTACTGTTCGGTTTTGCTGCAATCCTTGTGACTGCATTGGTAATGAATCTGATCCTCGGTGCAGTTACAGGAACATCTTATTTCAATCCTGGATTTGCGGGACAGCCGATCGCACATACAGACGGACTGTGGAACGCACTTGGCATGTATCTGGCAGGCTTTGGATGTATTCTCCTCGGTGGATGCCCGCTTCGTCAGCTGATTCTTGCAGGAGAGGGAAACACAGATTCAGCTGTAACTGTTCTCGGGCTGATGGCGGGTGCTGCATTTGCCCACAACTTCGGACTTGCATCATCCGGTGAAGGCCCTACGGCAAACGGAAAGATTGCAGTTATTATTGGAATCGTGGTAGTTGCTGTAATTGCGGCAGTGAACTCCATGAGAAAAGAAGAAGCCTGATTGTCGGAATGCAGACATCATTTCCGCAATCAATACGCTCACTTTGCGGAAAGTATTTTTTTAGGATAATAAGCGGGAATCCTCGGCAATTCAATTACCGAGATGAAAGCGCAAACTGTGCATATCTGCACTCATAATAAATAAAAATAACAAAACGGTTTTCATTCAATTTCTCCCTATAAAAAGCTGTATCCAGCATTATAAAAAGAAAATATGTTCGATATTTTATTGCGGAATTTTTGATATCATGGTATTATATATGTATGAAAGAAAATCTTACACATTACCGTACTTGTGTGTGTAATGTTAATTATCATATGGTATGGTCAGTGAAATACCTGAAGGGGATCTCCGGCAGGAAACTTTTCGAATATTTTCCGGAAATAAGAAACCAGCTTTGGAAAGGGGAGCTGTGGAACCATTCCTATTATGTGGAAACGGTCGGAACTGTATCGGAAGAAAATATCCGCAGGTATATCGAACATCAGAGCAAAGCTTACTGATACTATGGAGGAGAGGAAATGCTGCTGTCAAAAAAAACATCCATAAAGGTCAGCCGGGAATATGCGAACCTCATCGGGCATATGTGTTATGCAGCATCCAAGCTCTGGAATGTCTGTAATTATGAACGTCAGCATTACAAAGAAACTGGGATGGAGCAGTATCCGGACTGGTATTATCAGAAAAAAGCCCATAAAGAGGATCTGTGGTATAAACAGCTCCCGTCCCAGACCGCCCAGGAAGTCTGTAAGCTGCTGGACAAGGCATGGAAGTCTTTTTACGCCCTGAAAAGATCCGGAGGGATCGAGACTCCCAGACCGCCGCGGTTTAAGCAGGAAAGTATCCCCATTACCTATATGCAGATGGGGATCGTGCATGAGCGGGATACGGACAGAGTCCGCCTGTCCCTTCCAAAGGCATTAAAAAAATATATGGAAGAAACGTATCAGATCCATGAAAACTTTCTTTATCTTGAAAATAAGATTTTCAGGGGCATGGATCAGATCAAACAGCTGCGGATCTACCCGCCGGAGAAGGGAAACTGTAAAATTATTGTTGTTTATGAGGTCCCTGACCAGGAAGAACTTCCACAGAACGGACATGAACTGTCTATTGATCTGGGGCTTCACAACCTTATGACGTGTTATGATTCTGAAAATGGGAAGACGTTTATTCTGGGCAGGAAGTACCTTGAATTGGAAAGATATTTCCATAAAGAGATCGCAAGGGTGCAGGCCCAGTGGTATGGGCAGCAGTCCGGAAAGGGAGTAAAGCATCCGGTCACATCAAAACATATCAGGAAGTTATATAAGAGAAAACAAGACTCAGTAACGGACTATCTGCACAAGATCACAAGATATCTTGCAGAATACTGCCGGGAACAGGGGATCACCTGTGTCGTTACAGGGGATATCCGGAACATTCGGAGAGAAAAAGACCTGGGACACAGGACAAACCAGAAGCTTCACAGCCTGCCGTATAACAGGATCTACATCATGCTGGAATATAAGCTGAAAAGATATGGGATCCGCTTTGTAAAACAAGAAGAAAGTTATACCAGCCAGTGCAGTCCGCTGTCACCGGAAGTAGGGAAAAGATATGCAGAGCCGTCCAACCGGAAAGAGAGAGGATCATATAGGGATGGAAACAGAGTCTATAATGCAGATGCGGTAGGCGCATATAATATCCTGAGAAAATATCACTCCGTATCCGGAGTAAAAAAAGAACTGTCCGTAACCGGACTGAAAACACCGGAAATAATAAAAGTAGCTGTATAGCTCTAAAGAGCAAACAGTAGTGGTGCCATGGATGCACCCTGAAAAAAGGCGGTATCCCGCCTTAATTCAGATGCTCTGGTAACTCAGTTACCGAGTAATTCACACACACTCTAAAAGGAGAGAGACGAATGAAGAAAGTAGATGCAAGAGGTTTATCCTGTCCGGAACCTGTGATCCGCGCAAAAAATGCAATGGAATCCGGAGACAAAGAATATGAGATCCTGGTTGATAACGTAGTTGCAAAAGAGAATGTATCCAGATTTGCAACACATCAGGGATATCAGGTACAGGCAACAGAGCAGGGAGATGATATCCTGCTGAAACTTACAAAATGATCACATATATAGCAACCTTCTATTCCCATTATGGAGCTATTCAGTTTCGAAGAAACTGCCAGGCAATGAATCTGAGTGCAGAAGTCATGCCTGTCCCAAGAGATTTAAGCTCCTCCTGCGGAACCTGTGTGAGATTTCATACAGAAGCGGACTTCCCGGAGAAAACAGAGGAAGTCGAGCAGATCGTCAGAGTAGAACCGCAGGGATATGTTGGGATTTATCATGCGGATGAAGAATAAGAGAACCCTTCTGTGGACAAATTGTCGGCAGAAGGGTTCTTGTTTATTTTATAGAGATGCAGGCATAAAATATTACTCCTGTGTAAGTTTCAGCAGTGCTTCAGCAAGATTGGAGTCCAGGATCAGCACATCCACCAGCCCGCCCTTTAAAGCGCTTAACACAGCATTTGCTTTGGACACACCTGATACAAGGGAAATCTTGCGGTCAATTTTTTTGAACTGCTCCATGCTGATCGATATCATGCGTTCTTTAAGTGTAGTATTACATTCCTGTCCGTCATGATCAAAGAAGCGAAGGGCAATATCTCCGGAAACATTTTCCTGTTTCAGCATCTCCAGATCCTCTGTGAACATAAAATCCGGAGATGCAAGAACGGATTCTTCTTCTCTTCCTTCATGATCCGGGAGGCTTCTTTGCTGCTCATAAGAGCGTCTGTGAGAAGATAATAGTTCTCTCCGAAGAATGCCTTTGCCATACGGGATACCAGAGTACGTACATCCAGTTCATTTTCACAGCAGGCAATACTGCCATGAAGAGTAACGAACTTTGCATTTACCTTCTGGGAAGGATTGAGATAATTGATCATATGGTAAACAGTACTGCCCCAGGTGACGCCCAAAATATCACTTTCTTTTAATCTACGGGGATTTCGTATTCAGGCATATGAAAATGATATACAAATCTTGAAATTGTGTGTAAAATATGGGGTAGAGATTATGCTTGGAAGCGATGCACACAGAGAAGAGGATGTAGGTGATTTTACCAGGACAGAAAAAATTCTTAAGGAAGTAGATTTTCCGGAGGAACTGATCGTGAACCGTTCCCTTTCATATGTGAAAAACCGGCTTCGGGTGTAGAAAGGGAGGTTTTTATGTTTTCAGTACTAATGAGGGCTTTTTCATTTACCCTGATCATCATCATCGGAATTGTAATGAAATCTACAGGCTTTGTGCCGAAAGATGCAGGTGCATCAGTTAAGAAATTTCTGATCTATGTAACACTTCCTGCATCTATTATCACCAATTTCTCTGCAATAGAGGATATGGGATTTAATATGCTGATAATAGCAGCACTTGGAATTCTTCTGAATGTAATTATGATTGCAGTAGGTGCACTGATCACACGCAGAAAATCCAAAGGAGAACAGGCGTTAAATATGCTCTGTCTTCCGGCATTTAACATCGGGGCGTTCTGTCTGCCGTTTGTGCAGAGCTTCCTTCCGGCTATGGGAAGTGTTACTGCCTGTATGTTCGATGTAGGAAACAGTATTATGTGTACCGGAGGTACTTATGCATTCGTTGCAGAGTATACAGCAGCTTCCGGTTCCAAAAAAGGAATTGATCTTAAATCCTTTGCAAAACGTCTGATTACCAGTCCTCCGCTGGTAGCCTATGTAGTTATGTTTATTTTAGCTGTTGCAAATATTGACACGCCACCGGTTATTCTTACACTGATCGAGCCAATGGCAAAGGCCAACACATTTGTTGCCATGCTGATGTTAGGTCTTCTGTTCCATATCGAATTCAAGAAAGAATACATGGGTGAGATTTTCAAACTGATCGGAATCCGTCATATCTTTGCTACAGTCTGTGCTGTAATCTTCTATTTTGTTTTACCGTTTGATCTGGTTATCAGACAGACACTCGTTTTACTGTGCTTCGCTCCTATGAGTGCAGTGGCACCTGCCTACACCGGAATGTGCGGCGGTGATGAAGGAATGGCAAGCTGTGCAAACAGCGTGAGCATTCTGTGCAGCCTTGTAGTGATTACTGCTTTGTTGGCAATTATGGGGCTGTATTAAGTTTTATGAATATGTGAATAAGCAAGAAACGGGCAGGATTCCTGGAGGTGGGAATCCTGCCTTTTTATGCAGATACTCTTAGAGAGTTGTGAAAAGCTCGTTTGTTTTCATGAAGATAACAGAACTTAGTGATTTTTAAAATACAAACATATACTGCCAGTGAATGAAATAAGCAGGAGCAAGGGGTATAATGAACAATGAAGGAACACTTCAGAAATATTTGGAAAAAGAAAAATATTGAAGTTCAAATTGCTATTGTCCAGGGAAGGTTCAATCACAGGACAGTAGCAGACCGATAATATTTATCACAGCCGTTCTCTGAGCAGGAGTCAGCAGATTCCACTGTGACAACATATTTTTTTCTTCTTCAGTCATGGAAACCAGAACATCTGTATCATTAAAGAATTCTGCCAGAGTAATACCAAAGGTCTGGCATATAATTTCAAGTTTGTCTATTCCTGTCTTCCCGTAAAGAGGTTATTTTTTCTAATACATCAAACAATTTCTCACATCAAAATCATTTGTAATTATTATTGATAAATAAGGGATATGCTATATAGCGTCAAAGTTTTCACACTCTGCTGAACTGTCTTAAATGTATTATTTATGCGGACTGCTATAAAAGTAAATGGGTGTATGAAGTATATACATATATGCAAATAAAAAGATTTTTAAGTATGATTTCATGAAGAAAAAAACAATTAGTTTTTCAATGGTGATTAATGATTGAGTATTTGAAGAAGAAAAAGTATAATAAAGAGTAAAAACTGCAAACATGGATATATTAATGCTGTTTTGGGTGTAGAAAAGATAACAAATAGAAGGGGAAGTGATGGAACTACAGATCATCTTGAAAATGTAATGAATTTGATGTAAATAACAGAATTGTATATGAGTGAGAAAGTGGGGTATAGATATGAAAAAGAATAAAAATTTAGTTAGAGTATCAATTGTTGCCAGTTTGCTGATTACAACCAGTTCAATATTAGGACAAAATGTTGAGGTAATGGCATCAAATCCAACGAATTACAAAGATATGATGGAGTATGCTGCATACGAAAATGTAATAGCAGATGCAGGAGCCTCTTCCGGAGATTTTGGCATTTCCTTGGCTTTGTATGATATTGATCAGGACGGAATAAGAGAGTTGCTTATATCACATGGCACCTGTCTTGCTGATTGGGTAAATGATATTTATACATTGGAAGATGGAAAATATGTGAGCTATATTGGAAATGTAGGCAGACAGGGATTATTTTATACAGCCCCAGATGGAAATGGAATGTATTTTTTGTATGGATATCAAGGATATCAGAAGATAACACGAATTACAAAGAGCGGAAAAGATATTGTGCAAACATTGATAGAATCAAGGGAACTTAATGCAAATGAAAACTATACAGAATTTGCTGATAAGATAGCACTACTTGCACCGGGAGATATTCCAACCCATGGAAATTCTTATGATGTAGAAGTAACAGCCCCGGATGGCGGTGTAAACATGCGCTGTGGCGCAGGAGTGGAGTATGATAAAGTTCTTCCAGACATGATTCCAAACGGAACAGTTCTGACTGTGACTCAGGAAGCAGTGGCTTCCAATGGAAATTCATGGGGCTATACAAATTATAATGGAACATACGGATGGATTGCACTTACTCAGGTTACTAAATATGAAGAACCAACAGAAGGCGCTCCGATTCCACATACACGTTATGTGATTAACTGCAATGAAAGTATTACTCTTCGTACAAATCCAGATGTAAATGCTACTGAAATCTGTCAGATTCCGTTGGGAACAGCCGTTGCTACATTCGGAGATGCCGGAAACGGATTTATTTCTGTGTATTATCAAGGTTCATCTGGATATTGTCTGGCAAGTTATCTGTCTGCTCCAGTGGACTGATAATTCTGATTTCTGCTGTGAAACAATAAAAGAATATTTTGATAACAGAACTTTATAATAGGCTGTAGCCTGTATGATATGAAAAAATCCCCAGAACATAAGCTCTGAGGATTTTTTCATTTAGCGGTTGTCTATTTATCTGCCCCATAATATCTGTCATCGCCGAAGCCAAGGATCAGCATGAAGATTGGCGGTAAGAAGATAAGGCCAATGGCGAATCCTGTGCCTCTGCCAAAAGCTCTTGCAAGCTTAACACTGTACATAATGCTGATTATGGCAAGTATGATTTTGATCAGTACGATGATCATGGAGATCATTAAACTGTCGTTTGTTTCAAGAGTTCCCTGTAAGCAGGAAGATACGATTCCAAGAACCAATGTCAGCCAGAAATATGCAGGTTGCCATGCGATTTTATAAGAAATATAATCGCCATATATTGGAATAATACTTTTCCATCCGTCCTCTCCTGCTTTGGTAAAGATTCTCCAGTTGGCAATGATCTGCAGAAGCCACCATGCGAATGCAATCATCAGATACATACCGCCCAAGAGCATCAGACTACTGATAGCTATAAGCCCCATTTGTGTTCCTCCATTTCTTTTTGTGAGATATGATACAATGTATCATTGGTGTAGATGCGTAGTTGAGAACTATGTTTGTTCTCCTGAAGTATTTATGCTAAATCCATTAAAGCATATTCTCAGGAGTTCGTCAATTATCAAAGAAGATTGTAAATTTTATATTTGATAGTTGGCTACGTTACTGTAAGGAACAAAAATAACGTTTGGCCATAAGTGAGAAAACTATTGTTGCTGTGGCATAAAACATATACTGCCAGTGAATGAAAAGCTGACAAGAGAAGGTTATAATGAGTGTAATAAAGGATGAGTGAATTATAATAATCCTCTAAATGAATTACTGAAGATTGTACATAAGCGAGGTGAAAACTATGGCAGCAATACTTATGATCGCTTACATAGCGGCAGCATACTGGGCGACTAATAAGATATGGTGGTCTAAGAAAGTGTATGTTTATTCCAATGCAACATATTTCTACATGACACGTTTTATTATCTGTATGATTGCAGGATTTGTGACAATACCCATTGCACTGCTGCAGACATTGATTGGCAAAAACTGAAATAAGAGGGGAAAGTAATATGGAAGCACTGGAAACTCAAGCACAGGCTACACAGGAAAAAGAAAATGCTGTGACAAAGCAGAATATGAAGTATACCATGAGTTCTTCAAGAGGAATTTATTTATCGTGGCTGACGGGAAGGATTTACAGCACAATTCTTGCTGATCATGAAAAGCTGACTATAGATATAAAGCCGGTAAAGAAGAATATGATTCCTGTGATTTATTATGAAGATATTACGGCAATACTTATGAACTACAAAATACCAGGATATTATATATTTTTCATTTGTCTGGCAGTGATTTCCTGTTTTTCCAATCCTGGAATGATTATATTTGTTTTTCTGTTTATATGGGCAGGCTCAAACCGTAAAATAACAATATGTCTGAGAAGCGGAAATAAAGCAATTGTATATGCAAGAAGAAAGAAAATAGCTACAGCATTTGTCGAGGATATTAAAGAAAGAGCGAAAATATAATTAACAGTAAATGCTACAAAAGAAAAGGGGGATAACTATGGCAGCAAAAACAATTATGAAAAGGATCGCAATAGCAGCATTATCAGCGGTTATTTTACAGGGAGTAACACCTCTGGACAGTTTAAATGTATATGCCTCAGAGAATACAGGCGCAAGCTATACAGCACTGGATCTGTATACATATATACAGGATCAATGTAGCACAGAGTATACATTAACGGAGAAGGCGGAAACTTTTCTGGAAGAACATGATGATTTTTTCCCTGCTTCACCAGAACTGGTAATACCGGATGAAATGATAGATGCAGAACTGGATTTTCGCCATATCAACAAAAATCCATCCAGATATGGTGATAAGCTGATGAGAATTTCGGACGCATACGTAATACAGGTTCAGGAAGAGGAAATGGAAGAAGGACATTATCTGACATGGCTAAATCTGATAGATGGAGAAGAACAGCAGTATTCTGTTTATTATAATGGAGAATTGGATGATGTTTTCGAGGATGATACAGTAGAAGTAACCGGTCTGCCGCTTGGAACCAGTTCATTTGAGAATACCGAGGGTGGAGACACGCTTGTTGTTGTATTAGCGGGCTGTAGGGTTAACAATATTGATTAAATGGAAATAAACTCAGAAAAAAGTCACAAATGATATTGAAATAAATGCCTGTATGTAGTATAATCAGACGCAAATAAAAGAAAATTCTTCGGGGTTGTGGTGATCAGCATCAGCTGAGATTCCCTACCGGCGGTTATAGTCCGCGACCCGCTTAGGCGGCTGATCTGGTGGAATTCCAGGACCGACAGTATAGTCTGGATGAGAGAAGAACACGCGATATTTACCATACGTGCTCATTACCCCGGATATGATCCGGGGTTTTTTATATGTTGAAGAAAATCTTCATTATATAGAAAGCTTGTGGAATTTTCTTTTAACAGGATATGAGACATATCCATAAAGAATAATTTCAAAGGAGAGAAACAGTATGAGTGAACAGGTATTAAGAAATGGAAATGCGATGGCAAGGAGTAAGACGAGAACCGTTACACAGATAGCCATGCTTGGCGCTATCGCAGGAATTTTAATGAATCTGGAGTTTCCGCTTCCTTTCCTGGCACCGACTTTTTATCAGCTGGATTTTTCAGAAATCCCGGTACTGGTTGGCTCATTTGCAATGGGACCGATCACAGGTGTACTGATCGAGCTGGTGAAGATTCTTGTGCATCTGGTAACAAAGGGCTCTATGACAGCAGGTGTAGGCGATGTGGCAAACTTCATCTTTGGATGTACATTTGCAGTTCCGGCAGGTCTGATCTACCGCTATAAATCTGTTAAGAGCAGAAAACATGCAGTGATCGGAATGGCAGTTGGAACCGTACTTACAGCAGTAGTTGCATGCTTTATCAATGCATTCGTGTTACTTCCGGCATACGGAAAGGCTTTTGGAATGCCGGTAGAAGCATTTATCGAAATGGGAAGTGCAGTACACAGTTCTGTAAATAATCTTCTTACATTTGCAGCAATGATCATTTTCCCATTCAATATCTTTAAATACACACTGACATCCCTGATCGTATTCTTTATTTATAAGAGAATCCGTGTAGTGCTTAAAGGTGACTGATGGCAGACATGTCCGACGGAAGGGGAGCAGTGAAGGTCATCTTCTGTCCTGTGATGGGATGGGGGAATTCCATGTGGTAGGAATGTAAGGCCTGGCGGGTGATGTGTTCCATGTCAGGGTTGTAGAGGTAATCTCCAATCAGGGGATAGCCCAGATATTTCATATGGATACGGATCTGATGGGTGCGGCCGGTTTCCAGCTGAAGGGAGACCAGGCTGTGCCCATTTTCTTTTTTTACCAGTTTATAATGGGTGATGGCTTCTTCTCCATGGTCAAAATCTACGGTGCGCTCAATGATGGAGCCTTCTTTGCGGGAAAGAGGTGCTGTGATGGTTCCTGTGGGTGGGGTGAGGTCACCCTTTACGATTGCCAGGTATTCCCTGTGTACCAGGCGTTTTTTTGTCATATCGGCCATAATGCTGGCGCTGACCAGGTGTTTGGAAATTACGGTAAGTCCGGAGGTATCCCGGTCCAGGCGGTTGCTGCAACGGAAGATAAAAGGCTTTCCCTGATCCTGGTAGTACCATGCCAGGGCATTGGCCAGGGAGTTATAGTAGTTTTTCATGGAGGGATGGATAGGCATTCCGGCAGGTTTGTTGATCACCAGGATGTCTTCATCTTCATAAACAATGTTCAGGGGAAGCTTTACCGGTGGGATTTTCTCTGAGGATTCTGTCTCGCAGATACAGACCTGGAGATGGTCGCCTGCAGCCAGAGTCTGACGCATATAGTAGTGGATTCCGTTTACCAGGATACTTTGAGGCATCCGTTTGATTTCTGTGAAATTCTGCCGGGAGTATCCCTTTCTTCTGAGAAATTGTTCTACCCGAAGTCCGTTCTGGGATTCCGGGATTGTATATTCTATGGTTCGGTTCATAAGTTTCTCCTTTTGGGTGTGAAATATAGAAAGATATGGAGATTTCGGAATTATAGGAACAGCAGATCGTGATTAATGGTTTTATAAAATAATCTTCTGCATTCTGGGAGATCCTGTGTCTGGCCCAGCACCCACATCATTTTGGTAACAGAAGCTTCCAGAGTCATGTTATAGGATTCCAGTATGGGAAATTTCTCCTTGATCACTTTTCCAACCTGGTAGACTTCCATATCGCTGCCCTCATGGGTTACCTGAGTAGCCATGCATACCAGTTTACCGGCAGAGATCCAGTCTGAAAGTGCATTCAGAAAACTGTCATTGCCATAGTTTGGAAGAACGCCTACGCTAAAGGATTCGATGATAAGCCCGTCATAGGAGCCTGCCAGAGTGTCCAGGATCCGTCCGTCAGTTCCGGCAATTACTTTGCCGCCAAATACAATGGAGATACCGTGAGCCCTGTCGTGGGAGGCAAAACGCAGGCTGTCCAGCAGATTGGAGCGGGCATCTGTGATTGCCAGGTCAATGGACTGGAAATTACATTTTATTGCTTGATTCTTGGAACAGTAATTCATGACTGGACGGAAAAATAAAACAGGAGAATGTACATCAGCAATTCCCTGAGTGAAAATCCTTTTATCTCCTCATTATCCCAGACGCCGGCAGGATAGCAGCTGGCAAGGAAGGTATCCGGACCACAGTAAAGCCCATAGAGAAGCAGTCTCTTTCCTTCGCGGATTCCCTCCGGTTCCATGATCAGTCCCCAACGGAGCTGATCCATCAGATGGAGGTAGAGAGACACACATAGAACCAGATTGCTGTTACGGTTCCTGGAGAGAAAAACATCTTCCAGTGCAGAGGCCTTTTCAAAACAAACATTCCAGGTGTTGAAAAATGACTGGTGTTCTTTATAAAAATCCCACATGATACCTGGGGTGATTCCATATCTGGCAGTTCGGATAAGTACCTGGAACTGCCTTGCACCGCTGGCTGCGGTCTGTTTCAGAAGTGCCTGTGTGACTGCAGTGCTGACTGTTCTGCCGATAAGCTCTCCTAGTTTGGAATGTCCGGAGGCGTCTGTGAGGGTGGTTTTTCCATCCATACAGGCTGCGATCACAGTTCCGTCTGTGCCTGAGCCGGTAGCGATTTCCTCAGAATAGCAGCTTCCAAGTAAAAGATGGGAAACAGCAGCAGCTTTTGCTTCTGAACAGAGCATCAGTGCCCGGCCTATGGCCGCGTCTGTAAGGTTCTGGTTGATATATACAAAAATATTGATGGTTCCGGGAGGCAGCATTTCATAAAAACCATTGTGCTCACAATAGGAGGAAGGGTCTCCCGGACACATTCCATTGGAATCAATTCCTCCTGTGACAGCAGCAGTTACAGATAATTCCTGATGCCGGAGCGTTTCCACTGCGCAGAGCTCTGTCCAGGCGGCTGTGCTCAGTGCGGTGGCAGTCTGTGGGTTGATTTCCAGTCTTTGTGCATGTACCATCAGATCCTTCTCATAGGTATCTCCCAGCATTTCGCATTCATAATCACCGTTCATGCAGTTAATATTTAGTGCATGGGTAAGATGTGTGGTGATTCCGCCGTTCAGAGGACTGGTGCTGAGAACCTTTGTCCTTCCTGGAAAAGTAAAAATCGTACTTCCGTTTTTCTGACTGTAAGTAAATATATCATTCATTATAATGCCTCTCTAATATTCAAAGATATTCCACTTTAAATCCGGACTCCTGACAATATCGGTCTGCTTTGGAGCCTTTATAGCAACGGATCGTAGCTGCACGGTTAATGATCCATTCTCCGATATACTCCGGATCATGGCGGATTTCCAGGTACTGCAGGCGGTTACATCCGTGAAAAACCCATTTTCCGATATAACGGACATTAGGCGGGAGAGTAACAGTAATCAGGTTATTACATTTGAAAAAAGCACTTTCATCCAGAATTTCCAGTGAATCGGGGAGCTCCAGGGAAGTCAGGCCACAGGAATAAAAAGCCTGATTACTGATTACCTTCAGATTTTCCGGAAAATGGACTTCACTCAGATTTTTGCATTTGTAAAAGCTGCCGTTACCTATCTCCTGAACCGAATCAGGAAAAGAGATTTCTCTTAATGCAGAGCATTCTGAAAAGGCGTCTGCCTGGATTTTAAGCAGCCTGCTTTCATTGGAAAAAAGAGTTTCTGATAATTTGTGGGCGTTGCGGAGCATGCCCTTTGAAATTGTGGAAATATATTGAGGGATATAGATAGAGGATAAAGTGGTACAGTCGGAAAATGCTTCCTTTCCAATCTGGCACAGACTTTCAGGAAGAAGCAGATGTTTCAGGCGGCTGCATCCCGAAAATGCGTTTGAGCCGATCTGTTTCAGACCATATGGAAATGAAACAGACTGGATCATGGATCTGTTCTGGAAGGTTTTTTCAGAAATAATGGTACAGTTTGCCGGAATGTCTATGTCTCTTTTTAAATATGGGGTACAGTTACAGCGTTGAAGTGTCAGGTTTTGTTTTCTGCCGGATATATTGTATGTCATAAAAAAACTCCTTTGCAATAGAATATTTGTTTTCTCTGCAACGGAGCAATGTAATACTTTCATAAACGGGCAGGTTGATGAAATGCATGAACAAAAACCGTCAGGTTGCCGATACTCCGTATTCCGGTAAGAAACAGAGAAAACATCTGGTAAAAAGGGATCTTTCTTTAGTACAAAAATGGGTACACTAAATAAGATCACCCTTCCACTTCCCATTGCGTGTAGTTGGTGGCGGCAGCCTTAAGCAGGTATTCTGACTCACGCAGTGACGCTGTAATCTCTCCTTCTCACATGATAATATGCAATGGATATGAGACCCAGCTGCACGTATACAGCAGCACGACTGTCCAGGATTCTGACCTGATTCCCTCTTGGCTGAAGGTCCGACATCCTGTGCCGTGACCAGCAGAACTTAAAACCGGTAATTGTTTGTAAATATTTGGTTTGATTCTATTATATATGTTTTGTGAGAAGAATCAATTGGTTTTTTGAAAAAAATGCAAATAAATGGTGGATTTTTCCAGACTGGGTACTGGATGTATGGAAATATATTATGGTTGGCATTGAAAATAGCTTTTCTGGGCTGAATATAGGATGTGAGAAAATAGGCCTTGCATTTTGGAACAATGTAATCTAAACTGTGATTGTAGTGAAAATTTATCACCTGCTGCCTGATCTGGCATTTCAAGGCAGGTTCATCTGGCGTTCGCCGACATTTTCATTAGGATATTTCAAACTTTATAATTCGGACAGGGATGAATGATTGTGAAAGAAGGGTATTCTGTTTTTTTGCCTTGTTTGAAGGAGAGGAGGCATAAACGGTTAAAAGTGAATTATTTTTTTGCGGTCAGTAGTAGTTCGGGGGTTTTAGAAAACATATAGAAATGCTATAATGAAAGTGAGGGATTCAATGAATAATAATACGATCTTTGATGACGTATTCCGTACAATGATCGAGAAGATACCGCAGTTGGCGATACCGTTGATCAATGAAGTATTTCAGACTTCATATCCGGAGGATGTAGAGATTATACAGCTTCGAAATGAGCATCATCAGGAGAATGGTGAGATTATTACAGACTCCTGCCTGAGGATTGGAAGGAAGTTGTATCATATCGAATGTCAGAGTGTTGATGATACCACAATGGCAATCCGGATGATCGAGTATGATTTTGCTATTGCTTTAGATTCGGCCAGAAAGTACGGACGCAGATACCGTATCCCTACTGTAAAACTTGATGAATATACAAAAGATAAAATTTTCGAGAAGAATCTGCTGATGTTTTTGCCGTTTTATATTATGCGGTATGAGAAAGAGATACATAGAATAAATCAAGATCCGGAAAAGCTGCAGTCTTTGTTGGATGAATACGAAGATATCCGAGTAATGCTGGAAAAAGAACTGACAGAAACAGGAAGGGCAGAGTTATACACGAATTTAAATAAACTGATTACAAAAATATCGGATTACATTTGCCGTGATGAGGAAGTAGTCCGGGAAAGGTTAGGTGAGACTATGGGTGGAAAAGTGTTAGAATTGGAATCTGAAAGATTACGTGCGGAAGGAAAGGTTCTGGGAGAGTCTATTGGAGAAGCACGTGGAGAGGCAAGAGGAAAAGTCATTGGAGAGCTTCAGGGCGAAACGCGTCTTGGTGTTTTGATCAATCGTCTGATCCTGGATGGAAGAAGTGCGGAAGTTCAGGGTGCTGCGACGGATGCTGAGAAACGGAAAGAACTTTATAAAGAGTATAATATGTAACGCAAAGGAAACTTCCTTCTGCTGGTCGGAAAATAAGAATAACTGGCAGGAGGAAGTTTTTGGTCATCTTTGGATTTTCATTTATGTAAAATTGTGAAAAAGATTGACAAAGCACTGGGTGGGTGTTAAGATTAGTTTGTTAAAATAAATAGCGTTTAGCGCACACGTACAGCTTGTTATTACGGTAATAATTAAAGAATTGTTGGGTGAGAATCCCAAACAGGGTATAAGTCCCTTGCAGTATATTTAGTCTGCAGTTCACTGTATTCTTGTAATGGTATTCAAAGGGAATACTGTAATGCGAAGGATATGAGTGAAGTTCAATCTGTACATTACATTCCCTGCCATTTGGCGGGGATTTTTTGCACTTTGATAACTGAATATCGGAAGTCGCTTTTTATCCCTTTAGTTTTCGGAAATCCGGTGAGATACCGGTACGGTTTATCCCCACTGTAATAAGGACGAACACTGCGGAACCATTGGAAAGATCCTTTCCGAGAAGGGCAGCAAGTAGGTTGGAACTTTAAGTCAGGAGACGGACTTTAGTAAAAGAAAAAAACAAACATCTGTAGGCATAACGGAGGTTTATTTTTTGTACCCTTTTTTATGTAAAACAGGTATCAAACGTGGTCTGAAAAGGCTGCGAAATGATATATTTTGCAGGATAACCTGCAAAAAAATAATACATTTAATTTAAGGAGGAAACAAAATGAACATGAAAGTAAGAAAAAGCGTGATTGCATTCTTAATGGCAACAACAATGGTAGGAAGCACAGCAGTACCGGCTATGGCAGGAACTATTACTGTAAAAATTCAGGCAACAGGATTGCAGGGAGAAAACTCTAAAAGTGTAGATACAATGCTTTCAGATTCAATAGAGATTGCTGACACGGGAAATGTAACTGCTATGGATGTATTAAAAGAATTAGCTGCACCAGGTGAAGGAAAACCTGTCGAAGATACCAGAGTTATTGATGAAGAAGGAACTAAAAGAACCTATTATAGAAAAGGATTACTGGAATGGTATGAAAGCAAATATGGCAATTATATTTCTGCAATTAAATTAGATGGACATAATAACAGCGCAGTCGGAAAATTCTTCGAGGATAATGGAACAGCAAGTACAAGTACATTAGCAGCAAATAGAGGTGCTTATTTTAAAACGTCAAAATTAAATGAAACTGAAAAAAAATATATGGAAGTAAAGGCCAATTCAACATGGAATAATACAGTTCATTTTGCAAATTACTTATCTGAAAAAGACTATAATAATTATTCCGGATGGATGTGTGTAATTGATAAAAGTACATATAACAACGGTGTAGATACTGTACTCTCTGATGGTAAAAATCACTCTCTCGAATTAGATTTTTCCATGATGATGGGCTTAGATTTAGGATATAGTAGTTATGTTGAAAACACAGACAATGAATGGGTTCCTGTACCAGGTTGGAATTAAATAAAATAGGGTTAAACGATTAAATATCAAAAGGAGAAGATTACAAAAATGTAGTCTTCTCCTTATATTAATATAGGAGGATGTTAGGAAAAAATGTATCTTCTTACTAAATTTTATTAATTGTTTTTGAATTGTGTATTTTAATCATATCAAATTAATTAAAAAAATTTATTTTATACAATAATTTGCTACACAATTTTTGAACACTTAGTACGATTTATAAACTCTAATATTTTTAATCCTAACATCATAGGAATAATAATATGAAAAAAGTAAAGATAAAAAAAATTGTAGAATCTATGTTGTTATGCATAACATTCATGATGATAGTCCTAAGTTGTCATACTGTAAAAGCAGCCGTAACAACTTTGAACCAAGATGATAAAGGACGTTATTGCATTAATACAGCAGATGATTATTATTTTTTTGTAGAAAACAATAATAAAAAGCCCTACAAAACAAGTACTATTATTTTAACTAACAATATTGAAATAACAAATCAAGTGCAGGGAGTAGGTATGTTCAAAGGAACGTTTGATGGACAGGGACATACAATTAGTTATTCTGCAACTGACAGAGAACTTAGTAAAGAAAATAATATTTCTGTTTTTGCATTTAATATAGGTTACGGAGGAGTATTAGAAAATACTAAAGTTCAAATAAATGATGCAAAACTATATGTGGGCGATAATGACTATGTATCCACAATATTTGATGGCAACGATGGAAGCATAAAAGGTCTTAGCGTTACAGGAAATATAACATTAGTATGTGACGAATCTACAAAAAAATGGGGAACGTCGGTAAGTATTGGCGGCGGTGATGGAAAATTAGAAGATTGCGAAATTTCTATTAATTACAATTTAGAAAGTCCGATGTCTTCTGATGAAATAGCTGAAAAAATCATTGACCAAACAACACTTTGGACATTATGTCAGTTCGGAAATAGAGATTCTACTTCAAATATAAAATATGTGAATTGTATAAGTCATGGAAGTTACAGTTCTAAAATATCTGATGTAGCGAAGTCTATGTCTGAAAAAATAGATTTGGAAGCAAATGTTGTGTCTGGAATATATGTAGTATATTCATTCCGTTATAAAAATGGTGATTCCACAATTTCCAATTGTTATTATGATAAAGACCTTCTAAAAGATATTCGTGTCGTTACGAAAAACACAGAGGAAATATTTGAAAGCAGTGAATTACCCAATTATTCAGAATTAGGCAAATCAACTGCTGAAATGAAGAATAAAGAAACCTATAAAGGTTTCGATTTTGAAAAAACGTGGTCCATTTCACCGGATATAAATGACGGTTATCCATACTATGATCCAAGAACAGTTGAAATAACTTTAGAGGTTCAGGCAGATGCAGAACCCAAAGTATGGAAAACCAATTATGCTCGTGATTATAACCGGTTCAAAGATTATTCCACGAATTATCATTTTCCATATCGTGTTGAAATAATCGATGGCACAAAAACTAATATCTACGACGATGGTGATAATAACAAAGTTACTATAAATGGTGCAAAAATTGTCAATCAGACAGAAGAGACAAAGGAATTGATTGATAAATATGGTATCAAAGCAATATGTAATCCTGAAACAGATATTGAATCAGCTACTGTAGACACCAGCTTTTTAGGTCAGCGTCCTTTAACAGTGAAATGGATTAAAGAACCGGTTCTGCAGTTTGACGAAGGCCAGGAAGCACAGGCGGAAGAAGACGGATATACTTTCAAGATAAAAGTAATAAACGGTACTTGTGAAGTCAAAGATAATAGAGATGCAAGCGCAGCAGATAATCCGGCTAACTGGGAAACATATCTGACCAAAGCGGAAAAAGCCATCAAAATTATTCTGGATTACTGCAAAGATAAAAATGCGTTTGGACCTAAAGATTCACCTTCTTATGAAAACACAGATATCTGGGCAATCTTTACTGCAGCCAGATGTGGTTATGTTCCATATGACGATAGTACCTATTTTGACAGATGGTTTACAAATACTAAAGTTTATCTGCAGGAATTAAAAGATTCCGGATCAGATTTATCCAAATGGCAGGCAACAGATCTTTCAAAACTGATTCTTGCTATTGAAGCAATCGGATATGATCCAAGAGATATTTCTTCTGTAAATCTTCTGGATGCAGTAGGAAACAGAAATGGTGATAATTATCTTAATACGGAGTATGCGATTCATGCCATTAAATCAGGTGGCTATACCTCATCTACTTTTACTGATGATGCAATGGCAGAATGGGTACATAAAAGAGCTGAAAGTCTTCTGAATGCAGATAATGGTTCATTTTCAAATGCAGATAACACGATGAACTGGCAGCCGTTGGTTTACTGGTATGGTAAAGATGGTTTTGGAGATGTAAAGAAAGCTATTGATCAGGCATTACACAAACTTCCGGAAATTGCGCAGCGTGCAACAGGTTCTTTCTGTACCGCAGGGTTTGAAACAGGATGTATGTCCTATGGAAATAATGCATGGAATGATGCACAGGCATTGATTTTCGCATCCATCTATAATGTAAATGTATTAGACCGCAGTACAGGATTTACAAAAAATGGAAACAATCTCCTGGATGCATTCTTTGATCTGGTTGATGTGGATGGAGAGGTAGATGGAAGTATTCATGGATTTACTAACTATGACGTTCCACAGATTGCCCGCGGATTAAATGCGTTTGTCCGTCAGCGCAAAGGACAGAAAAACTTCTGGGATTTCTCAGATGTTAAAGTTCCAACCAAAACTGTCAACGACCTGATTCTTGCGCTTAATGATAACAGCACAAAAGAACAAGTCCAAGCAGCAAGAGACGCTTACGATGCATTAGACGAAACACACAAATCAATCTTCAATAAAGACACACTGAGAAAGCTCCTTTCTGCCGAGAACGGCAAAGGCGATTCTATTGACAAAGTAATCGCAGCCATCGATGCTCTCCCGGCAGCAGATAAGCTGACACTGGAAGACAAAGACGCTGTCGTAAAGGCAAGAAATCTCTATGATGCACTTGATGATGAATCCAAAACTGTAATCTCCAATTACTCTAAGCTGACAGCAGCAGAAGCTAAGATAAAAGAACTGGAGAAACAGCAGGAACAGAAAGAAAAAGATAAAGCAGCAGCAGAGAAGGTGATCGCAGCAATTAATGCCCTTCCTTCTGCAGATGACTTAACTCTTAATCCGTACGTTCTGCAGCTTCTTGACAACATCCAGGCACAGTATAACGCACTGACTGAAGCTCAGAAAGAACTTGTAACTAACTACAGCGTTTTACAGGCACTGAGAAGCCTGATTCCTGATCTGAAAGCTGCAGCCGCAGTTGTAGATAAGATCAATGCAATCGGTGAAGTGACTTCCGATAATTATCAGAAGAAACAAGCTCTTGTCATAGAAGCCAGAACCGCTTACGATGCGCTGACAGCAGATCAGAAGAAACGTGTTACGAACTATGCAGAGCTTGAAAAAGCAGAATTGTTTATCAGACGCCAGAGTACAGATGCAAAAGTAGGATATGTGATTTCCTTTATTGATGAACTGAATATCACCACATCCTCTACAGGTGCTTTGTCTGACGGACCTCTGAAACTGACAGAAAAGAATAACAACGTACCGACAGAGAAGATCTGGAATAGCTGGAAAGATTATGTGGCAAATGCAAGAGCATTATACAATACTCTTGATGATCAGCAGAAAGCTCAGGTTACAAACTTAAGTTCTCTGGAAAAAGCAGAAGGTTATCTCTATCAGCTGAAATCTGATGCACTGAAAGCGATGCTCAAGGCACTCCCGGATGCAGAAACTGTCCGCGCTTATGAAGCGCCTCAGCCGACTACAGTACCTGCAGCACAGGAAGCTGTACAGTCAGATGAGCTCCCGGCACAGGAAGTTCCGGCAGAAGGTTCTGATTTCTCAGACGGAAGCGCAGATGCATTTACTTCTGATATCAGTGAGCAGCCTGCAGCGCAGATGGATATTCAGCCATCAAAAGACAATGCAGATGTTTCTAATGAAGAGAACACTGACTCTGTAATTGCAGATGAAGCAGAAGTACCGGATGCAGATTTCTCCACAGAAGAGGAAATTCCTGCAGCAGGTGATACTGCGAAACGTGCACTTACTGAAACAGAACTGAAACAGATTGCAGCAGCTAAGAATGCTTATGATCAGTTAACAGAAACAGAAGAAAAGAAATTCAGAAGTGAAAACACCGCACTGGTAGAGAACATGGAGAAGCTGATCGCCATGGCTCTGACTTATGAAAAAGGCCAGAATGAATACCAGCAGCTCTTCGCAGATGAAGCAGCTTTAATTTACGCAACTGTAAAAGACCACCCTGTAGACAGAGATTCTTATCCACAGGTTAAAGCATTCCTTGACCGTTATGCGAAAGATTATCAGGGACAGGAAAGCGCAATGGCAGGTCTGAAAGTCAAAGTCGGAAATCAGGAAATGACTTTTGCAGAAGTGATCGCTGCACTGACAGCACAGGCTGACAAGGCCGGCAAAGATATCTCTGATGCACAGCAGGCAGACGACTGGATCAGCAACCTTCCGACAGCTGTTACTAAAGAAAACATTGCAAGTGTAGAAGCAGAACTTGCAGCACTTCAGAAACTCATTGACAGCATGAGCGCAGAAGGCAAGTCCTATATGTGGAATGCAAAGCAATTAGAGTTGATCAAGACCATTGTTGCAGATTATCATATTGAACTTGCAGGCAAACAGGACGCCTTCAAAGCAGATATGCCTGCTAACCTGCAGACAAAATCCCTCAATTACAAGACAATCCAGGTAAGCTGGAGCAGTGTTGATAATGCAGATGGATATATAGTATACCGCAGAACAGAAACAGGAAGCTGGAAGAAGATTGCAGATCAGGTAACAGATATTTCCTATAAGGATCAGAAAGCAGTTACAGGAAGAGTTTACTATTACACAGTAAGAGCTTATTCTTATACATGGGGCGGAAAGACTGTAAGCAGTTATGACAAAGATGGTGTGATTGGAAAAGCGAAGCTTGGAAAAGTAAAGATCGCAGCAACTGATTCCGAGAACTATACCACCATCCGTGTCACATGGAATAAGGTTTCCGGAGCAAACGGTTACAGAGTATACCGCTCTGCTTCAAAGGATGGCAAGTATACAGCAATTGGATCAACCGCAAAGAACAGTGCAGTTACCTTCCTTGATAAGAAAGCAGCTACAGGAACAACCTATTATTACAAAGTACGTGCTTACAGGAATGTAAATGATAAGAAGATTTATGGAAGTTCTTCAACAGCAGTAAAGGGGAAAGCAATTCTTTCTGTCCCGGCTCTGTCTGTAGGATCTACATCCAAAACTGCAGTTCTGGAATGGAGCAAGGTAAAGGGTGCTGATGGATATCAGGTATATGCCAGTGCTTCAAAAAATGGTAAATATATCCGTATAAAAGCCACAAAAGGAACTGGCATGACAGAAGAGAAACTTGCCACAGGCAAGACCCGTTATTACAAAGTACGCGCTTACAGAAAAGTAAACGGCAAAGCAGTATACGGTTCTTTCTCTAAAGTAAAAAAAGTAGTCATTAAATAATAAAATGTCAGAATGCAATGTGTCATTATTGGCACACTGCATTCTTCCAAAAAAAGCAAAGATAATCAAAAAAAATAGTTTCTGAATGCATGAAAAGAATAATAAAAATATTTCTATTGGCTGTTTTGGCAATGTTTTTCGCAAGTTTAGCGGGTATATTCATTTCAGAAGAATTTGTATTCCATAATAATATATCAGGGATCAAAGACCTGTCAGGGATATGGCTACATACTTTTGGATGGAATTTTGTGATAAACATTGTAATAGCCATGATAATTGCTGTTAAATTCGGAAAAAAAAGATAAATAAAAATAAGGCAGATGTTATTTCTCTCCTGTCATTTTGCAGGAGAGAATCATCTGTCATTTTGTGATTTAACCGAATAATTGCTAAGCGGAGGATTTTATCCGTTTGATTGTAGAATCAGAAAAAGCGGAGGAAGCAAGTAAATGAATAAACAATGGATGGCACTGCTTCTCAGTGCAGGAATGGCAGTTACTACATGTCCTGTACCGGGAGCACAGGAGCCACCGGCAGAACAGATACATACAGAACAGGCCGAAGAAAGTTCTGCCGCAGTACACAGTGATGATTCTGACAGGGAGGGGACTGCTGCGGATGAGTTTCAGTCTGAAACAGAACCGTCCGGATCAGAAACAGAAACTGGCGCATATGAAGAAGAAACATCGGAAAATGAAAATAAGAAAGACAACGGAACCATGCTGGATATACAGACCATGTGTTCTTATATTCAGAAAGCTGCAGAAGCAGAGGAAATAGATCTGGATTCAGAGATGATCGCAGATTTCTGTCTTGCCAGTGACACTTACGACAGTCTGACAGAGGATGAGCAGGCAGCGGTGAATTCCGGGATCAGAGAGGCACTGGAAACTGTCCGGAACCGTATTGCAGCTCAGATTTCTTCTGTCAATGGAGTAACAGTAACAGGGAATCCCTGGTATGTGCAGCTTCATGTACAGGAGAGTTCTGATGGACAGCAGACAATGCAGCAGCTGTCAGAAACTTATCCGGGTACTCTGCCGCAGCTTCTTTATGACATAGAGATTTCCTATACAGATATCCGTACAGGAGAAGCATATCAACCCATGACAATGATCTCGCTGGCCTTTCCTGTACCGGAAGGGTATGAGAGCCTGACAAAACCGAGAATCCTCAGATCTGCGGAAGATTCTTTTATGGAACTGACCCCACAGATGCAGGAAGACGGAACTTTCTATCTGGACAGTGCCAGAACTTTAACGCATCTGATCGTGGCAGATTTTCCGGCAGGTCTGCAGGGAATCTCTCTTAACAGCAGCTCCATAAAGATCAACCGTGGCCAGAAACATACCCTTAAAGTAGTTCCAATACCGGAATCCGTTACGGAAAATTACAATGTTACCTGGAAGAGCAGTAATACTTCTATTGCAAAGGTAAGCAAAAAAGGAGTTGTCACAGCAGTAAAGAATGGCAAAGCTACGATCACAGCGACAGTAGCAGAGCATCCGGAGATGACAGCGACCTGTAAGGTAACTGTTATGCAGGGGGCGAATACCCTGAAGAAATCTGTCAGTCAGGTCATGGCTGAGACCAGTGCCTATATGCGTGCCACAGATACCAATCCTTCGGTAGGAAGTGAATGGTATGTGCTGGGGCTGGCAAGGGGTGGACTGAGTCTGAAGGAGAAATATTTCTCTACTTATTATAATCATACAGCAAATTATATTGAGGAAAAGAAAGGAATTCTGACCAATACTTCCAAATATACGGAGTATTCCAAGAGGGTTCTTGTACTGACTGCAGAAGGGAAGGATGCCCGTAATGTAGGCGGTTACAATCTTTTTAAATACATTTCTGATCTTAGTCTGGTAAAGGAGCAGGGATTAAATGGTCCTATCTGGGCACTTCTGGCAGTGAACTGTCATCCGGAATATTCTTTTCCTGATAATCCGTCTGCCAAAGAACAGAACTCAGAAGCTGCACTGGTAAATTCCCTGCTGCAGAGTGAGCTGTCCGGGGGTGGATGGGCTTTGATGGGAAGTAATGCGGATTCGGATGTTACAGGAATGACCTTGCAGGCTTTGGCACCATACTACCATAAAGCAGGATATGAAAATGTGACTGCTGCCATTGACCGTGGACTTGCCCGGCTGTCTGAAATGCAGAACGACAGTGGTGGTTATTCTACCATGGGAGTCGAAACAGAGGAATCCTGTGCACAGGTCATTACTGCTTTGTGCAGTCTGGGCATTGATCCGGAAACAGATTCCCGTTTTATAAAGGGCGGACACTGGACAATAGAGAATCTCATTACTTATCATATTGCAGGAAGTGGATTCATGCATGTAAAAGCAGGCGCCGGAAATAATGGCGGTGCTGCTGCAGGTACATTGGATGGTATGGCTACAGAACAGGGGTATTATGCACTGGTGGCTTATCAGCGTCTGAAAGACGGAAAAACAGGTCTTTATGATATGTCAGATGTAAGTATCAGTAAAGGGGGAAAGGGTGACGGAACCGGCACTGGTTTAAAGGAGCCGACTCCTATTCCAACTCCAACCTCTGCTCCTGCAGCAGACCCATCGGGAAGCAGCGGTAATATAAATACGAAAAAGCCCGGTGGTTCCGGTAAATCTCTGGGCGGCAAGTCATCAGGCAAAGGAAGTTCAGGCAATGCAGGAGATTCAGGAAAGAGTGCTTCTGGTAACTCTTCGGATAAGAACTCTAAAAGCAGTTCCAAAAACAGTAAATCAAAGAACAGCAAGTCAAAGAATGGTAAAAATTCCGTAGGATGGGATTTTGAGGCAGAGCCTTATGTGGAATCAGAGGAAACCTCTCTGGCGGATGACCATGCAGATGGCAGCATAGAGTCAGCAGAGGATACCGGATCCGGTGTTCTGACTTCTGATAAGAAAGAATATGGTATGATCTTTGGATTTGCAGCAGCTGGTGCTCTGGCAGGAGGTCTGGCAGGAAGCGGCATTAAAGCAGGAGTGAAAGCTCTTATACGTAAGCGGAGGAAGAAGAAATGAGCAGAAAGAAAAAGGGACTTGCTCTGTGGCTTGCATTGTTTCTGGGAGTAAGTTCCCTCACAGGCTGCGGCAGCGGAAATGACAATATGACACAGCTTTCCCAAAAGGGAGCAGATATCATGAGCAGTTCCGATGAGGAACAGGATACAGATGTAGAACCATTAAAAACAAAGACGCAGCTTCCGGAGGATGGGATTATCACCCAGGCGCAGATGGAGACCATTGCGGGAAAAGATGAGAAGTTTTATTTTGTGGGAAAAACAGACAGTGGTATTGGATATAAATGGACCTACAATGGAAGCCAGATTCAGAATCCTGTAGAACAGAAGCTTCTGGTACAGTGTACAGAGGACGGGACAGAAGAAATAAAGAAAGCTGCCAATAATGCACCGTATGCACTGAAGGTTACACTGGAGAAGATGAACCTGGCTGCTCCGGCAAAACTGACCCTTAATCTGAAAGAAGAATGGAACGCAGATAAAGTTCTCTATTGTCTGGAAGAGAATGGAAAGATTTATCAACTGGATACTGCGAAGATCTCTACCAGGGAAAGTGGCAAAAAGAAAGTAAAACGGACAACCCTTACTTTTAATGTAACAAAAACAGGCGGAGATTTTTATCTGATCGGAGGCTCCACCACAGGAGAAGCTGCAGACGACCAGGCGGATGATGAAACCAAAGATAATACCAAAGATAATGCAAAAGGAGAAGATACACAGTCAAAAGACAATAAATCTACCGGTAGTTCCTCAGACCAGGCAGATACAGATAGAAACCCGACCTCCGGGCAGGATGGTTCTTCTGCAGACAACAGTTCCGGGGACACATCAGGCAGCGGAGACAGTTCGGATGAAGATACAGCAATGACCTGTACCTTCTCTATCGAATGTTCTACGATCCTGAATAACTGGAATGACCTGAAGGAGTCCAAAGCAGAGTTTGTCCCTGCAGACGGATGGATCCTGTATCCTTCTGAAGTGGAATTCTATGAAGGCGAAACTGTATTTGATGTACTGAAACGTGTGTGCAATGAGGCTGGAATCCAGATGGAATCGGAATGGACTCCTATGTATAACAGTTATTATGTTTCAGGTATCAACAATCTGTATGAATTTGACTGTGGCAAGGACTCCGGATGGATGTACTGTGTTAATGGCTGGTATCCGAATTATGGATGCTCCAAGTATACGCTGGAAGACGGGGATACCGTAGAATGGCGTTATACCTGTAATCTTGGCAGGGATGTGGGGGATCAGTATTATGACTGATGCCTTCTCCAGATGCCATCCCATTTTGAATTTCTTTTATTTTGCCGTGGTGCTGGGGTTTACCATGTTTATCCAGCATCCGGTTTATCTGGCAGTGTCTTTTGTGGCTGCTACTGCATATTCCATGTGGCTGAACGGAGTGGGAAAGGTCCTGAAGATCAACTTTCTCCTGACAATTCCAAGTCTTTTGATCGTCGCACTGCTGAATCCGATGTTTAACCATTATGGAGTGACACCGCTGCTTTATATCGAGAGCAGTGGAAACTGGGTTACACTGGAAGCATTGGTATATGGAATTGTTCTGGGATGTGTGCTCTTTATCATGATCCTGTGGTTCTCCTGTTATAACCAGATCATGACCAGTGACAAATTTATCTACCTTTTCGGCAGGATCATTCCGGCAATGTCCCTGATGCTGTCCATGGCACTTCGGTTTGTGCCGCATTTTATTGCACAGCTGAAAGTGATCCGCAATGGACAGAAATGTGTGGGAATGGATGTGAGCAATGGAAAATGGTTTAAGAAAGTCCGGTATGCCTTAAATATGGTATCAATTCTTGTGACATGGGCGTTGGAAAATGCCATTGAGACAGCAGATTCTATGAAAAGCAGAGGATATGGACTGAAAGGCCGGACTGCTTTTTCTATTTATCGTTTCAATCGGAGAGATAAGATTTTGGGCGGGATGCTGGCAGTGCTTTTTGTGGTTTCCGGATACGGATGTTGTCATGGCGCTGCTTTTTCCCAATATAATCCAAGAATCCTTCTGGCAGGGTTTACTATTTTCGGACGTGTCCCGAGGCAGTCCTGCAGTCCGGTACTTGCGGTCATTACGTTTATCAGTTTTGGGATTTTCTGTTTTCTGCCGCTGATGCTGGATCTCAGCGAGGAATACGCTATGAAAAAGAGCCGCAGTCATGTACACAGTGAGATGACGGTAACCTACAGACAGATTTATGAAGAACTTGCAAATGAAATGGAAGGAGAGCACAAATGAAGATAATAGAAGTGAAGAATTTTTCCTTCCGTTATGCAAATGGGGACAGGGATTCTCTGGAAAATGTAACGCTGGATGTAGAGGAAGGAACCTTTAATGTACTATGTGGTAAGAGCGGCTGCGGCAAGAGCACACTGCTGCGGCAGCTAAAATCAGATCTGGCCCCTTATGGCAGCAAATCTGGACGGATCTGCTATTATGGTCAGAATCTGACTGAGATTGATCACAGACAGCAGAGTCAGGAGATCGGATATGTATTACAGAATCCGGAGAACCAGATTGTAACAGATAAAGTCTGGCATGAACTGGCTTTTGGACTGGAGAGTCTGGGATACGATACGCCGTCTATCCGTCTCAGGGTAGCAGAGATGGCAAGTTATTTCGGCATCCATCAGTGGTTTTATAAAAATGTGTCGGAACTTTCCGGAGGGCAGAAACAGTTATTGAATCTGGCAGCGATTATGGCCATGCATCCAAAACTTCTGATTCTGGATGAACCTACGTCTCAGCTGGATCCGATTGCTGCCTCTGACTTTCTGGAAACTGTGCGGAAGATCAACAGGGATATTGGTACAACTGTAATCCTTACAGAGCATCGTCTGCAGGATGTGATTCCCTGGGCAGACAAAGTATATGTAATGGATAAGGGCAGTCTGCTCACACAGGGAACTCCACGGGAAATCGGAGAATTTCTGAAAAAGGAACATCATGGAATGTTTTTGTCCATGCCGGTTCCCATGCAGATCTATGCGGAAGTAGAAAGTGATCTGCCGTGCCCGCTGACAGTCCGTGAGGGCAGAAACTGGATTACACAGGTGATGCAGAAAGCACGACATGACAAACTGGAACAAGTGTGCCATGACCGGGAACAACTGTTGAATGAGAGTTATCATGACGAAATGAATGTCGAAAAACATGACAGAGCTTTCGAAAAAAATAATGAATTCGAATCTACAAAAACGGATGATTTTACACAGAATAGCTCAACAGATATAAATATAGACACAAATGAGGTCAACTCAAAAAGCAACAGTAAATTACATAAAACATTAAATACTCTTAGAAGTAAGATACCTCATATGTCGAAAGAATTTGAAACTCCTGCAATTCAGGTAAAAGATGTATGGTTTCGGTATGAAAAGGATGGCAGAGATGTGGTGCAGGATCTGAATCTGGAGGTGAAGCAGGGAGAATTCTATGCATTGGTTGGCGGAAACGGAACAGGAAAGAGCACAACGTTATCCCTGATCAGTCGTGTCCGGGCTCCGTATCGCGGAAAAATCCTGTTAAATGGCGTTGATATCCGCAGGTATACAGATACTCAGCTCTACAGAGGCTATCTGGGTGTCCTGCCGCAGAATCCCCAGAGTATGTTTATCCGAAAGACAGTCCGGGAAGATCTGTATTCCATCATCGGCGGGGCAAAAGAGAAGAAATCTCCGGAATATACAGCTTCTATGAAGAAGGCAGAAGCCATCGAAGGGATCGTAAGCCTGACCAGACTGGAAGGGCTGCTGGATCGTCATCCTTATGATCTAAGCGGAGGAGAACAGCAGCGTCTGGCACTGGCAAAAGTACTTCTTTTGCAGCCACGGCTTCTTTTGATGGATGAACCAACCAAGGGGCTGGATGCAGAGTATAAACAGGAACTGGGGGAAATCCTTAAGAAACTTCAGGAGCATGGCATCACGATCTTTATGATCTCCCATGATGTGGAATTTGTAGCAGAGTATGCAGACAGGGTTGGTCTGTTTTTCCAGGGAAATGTGGTGACCAGCAAACCGGCGGCAGAATTTTTTGCAGGAAACAGTTTCTACACTACTGCTGCAAACCGTATGGCGAGACATTACTTTCCTGATGCAGTTACCGGAAAGGAGGTGGCTGCGTGCTTGAAGGAAAGGCTTTAGACCAGTTTATGGATCGATTCTGGGGAGAAACCCGGAATGAACAGCTTTTAAAATCCGGAAAGTCCGTGGTGGAACAAAGTTCTCTGGCAGACACTTCCGAAGACGATCTGGAAGAATATGAGTTGAAAGAGGATGGCATCATTATTCAGCCTATACACAAAGGAAAGATCGAGAAGCGTACCTGGATCGGACTGGTCATGTTTCTGGCATTTGTGCCACTGGTGCTTTTTATCCTGGTACATAAGTTTCATGGCAAACATGATGTTATCATCAGCCTGTTAGTGCTTGCCTATTCCATGATTCCATTTTTTATGGTATTTGAGGGGCGGCATCCACAGGCAAGAGAGATTATGGTCATTGCTGTAATGGCCGCCCTTGGAGTGGCAGGCAGAAGCGCTTTCTTTATGATTGGAAGCTTTAAGCCTATCGCCGCTATCGTAATCCTTACCGGAGTATCCTTAGGCGGTGAGGCAGGATTCCTTTGCGCCTGTCTGATCATGATGATCTCAAATATGTTTTTCGGGCAGGGACCCTGGACTCCGTGGCAGATGTTCTCCTATGGAATGATCGGATATCTGGCTGGAATTCTTTTTCAGAAAGGGATTCTCAAAGCCAGAAAGATTGATCTGTGTATCTACGGATTCCTGAGTGTGTTTCTGATCTTTGGAGGAATTATGAACCCGGCATCTATCCTGATGGCTTATGGACGGATCACTAAGAAAAGTCTGATCGCATTTTATATCTCGGGTGCACCGGTGGATCTGGTACAGGCAACTTCTACAGTGATTTTCCTGTGGATCTTAAGCAGACCTCTGCTGGAGAAACTGGAAAGAGTAAAAAGAAAATACGGGCTGCTGCAGCGGCCCGAAAATAAGGAGGAAAATGAAAATGACAAAGAATAAGTTGTTACAGGCTGTGAAAGGCCTGACTCTGGCAGCCGGAATGGCTGTTGGAATCTTTGCACTTGGACAGACAGATGTCCTGGCAGACACTCTGACTCTGACAGTGGAAAAGAATACTATCGGACAGGGTATGATCCTGGAACCTACACAGGTAGAATTTTCCAAAGGGGAAACCTGTGCAGATGTTTTGCTGCGTGGATTAAGCGAAAATGGGATCACACCCCTTTATGACACAAATTCAAGCTATGGTTTTTATCTCAGGGGAATTGCAAACTGTGACAGTGGCAGCCTGAATACACCGGAATGTATCAAGAGAGTTCTGGCGGAAACATCTACATGGACAGGAGAACCCTATAAGCTGACAGGAAATAAATATTCTCCGGATCTGACAGAGTTTTCCTATTGTTCAGCTTCCGGCTGGACCTATACTCTTGATAATGTATTTATGGGGGTAGGCATGGGGGCAAGCCATCCTTCAGACGGAAGCGTACTTCGTGTCATGTTTGCCCTGTGTGGCGGTACGGATATCACCGGCTGTGATCCGTATAACAATAATAAACAGATTTTTGAAGCCGCAGATAAAAGCGAGCTGATCCGTATGATGGGAAAAGCCAATGCGGAGCGTTCCAGATGGTCACAGGCCAGCGGTTTCTCCGGAGCCTATGCTGAGGCAGACAGCGCACTGACTACTCTGGATGCTTCTGCAAACAGGGTTTATGAAGCAACCCAGCTGCTGAAGGCCGTTGAGGCCGGGCTTCCGGCATCACCAAAGCATATTACTTTGAATGCTTCTGAGCTTTCTCTTTCCAAAGGGGACAGCTATACCCTGACTTATACACTCCTTCCTTCTGATTCAGTGGGAACAGTAACCTGGAATTCCTCCAACAGTTCTGTTGCAAGGGTAAATGACGGAGTGGTAACAGCAGCAGGGGAGGGTTCGGCAGTTATCACTGCCAGGGTTTCCGGAAGTGTTTATGCAACCTGTAATATTTCCGTATCTTCCAGACCGGTTGACATTACAGGTATCAGCATTTCCCCGTCAAGCCTGGCGCTTTCAACAAAAAGTGGTTCCAGAACACTGGATTATACCATTTCTCCAAATGGCGCGAAACCTTCTTCCCTGAACTGGGCATCTTCAAATACTGCAGTGGCAGCTGTAGACGGAAACGGAAAGGTAACTCCTGTTGGCACAGGCTCAGCAGAGATTACCCTGACTTCTGATAATGGTACCAAGGGTACCTGTCAGGTAACGGTAACTGCCCCTGCGGAGGGGATTACTCTCAGTGATAAGACTCTGACCCTGGCAATTGACAGTGGGGCTCATGCACTGACATGGACCTTCAGCCCTCAGGGAAGTGGTGGAGAGCTGGTATGGACTTCTGACAATGTACATGTTGCAAAGGTGGATCAGAAAGGAGTTGTCACACCGCTTTCTGTAGGTGAGACAGATATCCGCGTAAAAACAGATCAGAATGTAACAGCTGTGTGCCATGTAGTGGTAAAAGGTACTGCAAAGGATCTTTTTGCAGCAGGAATGCCGACTGTGAAAGCATGCAAGGCTTCTGGAAATACAGTAATGATTACCTGGGATAAATATGATGCTGCAGATTCCTATCTGATCCTCAGACGCAGGATGGGAGAGAGCCGGTTTACACAGATTGCGGAGACAAAAGAGCTTACTTACACAGATGCCAGGACAGTAGGGGATACTCTCTATTATTACAGTGTACAGGCTGTTTCAGGCAAATGGGGCAATGCTGTGAGGAGCAGCTACGACAAGAATATCTCAGTAAAAACACAGACAACAACGCCGCAGCCGACACCGGGACAGACTGTAAAGCTCAAAACACCTGCTGTAACCGTAACAGCCGGAAAGAAACAGGCAAAGCTGAAATGGAAAAAGATAAGCAATGCCCAGGGCTATGTTGTATATCGTGCAACATCCAAAAACGGAAAATATAAAGCAGTCTCAACAATTAAAAAAGGAAGCACAGTTTCTTATACCAATAAGAAGCTTACTTCTAAGAAAACCTATTATTACAAGGTACGTGCCTACCGTGTGGTAAATGGGAAAAAGGTTTACAGTGGTTATTCTAAGGTGAAAGGCGTGAAGATTAAATAACAGTTTGAAAAGGATTATGGAAGGGGCTGTCGGGAAATAGATAGTTCTAAGAGAGGGAGGGTGTGACTCATACCGATTCACACCCTCCCCCAATTTTTTATCAAAAAAAGAAAAAAAATGGCTAACGACAACCATCTTTCTCTCCGTTACATGTTATAATTTAACTATGCTAACAACTATAGCAATCCTCTAAAATAATGCATCTTAATCCAGTCCATCAGAGTGTGAAATCCTGCGTCAGATATCTTTGCCGTGCGTCAGCACGCCTGCAGATATCTTTCTTGTCTTTCGCACTCTGCTGAACTGTCTTAAATGCATTATTTACGAGGATTACTATAATTATTATACCGACTTTTTTGAATTAGGGCAACAGAAAATTAACTTTAGTTTCTATGAATTGAGTTTACCCGACGACGATCCATTTTCTACCCTGAAAAAAGTGATGGAGGATTTAGATTTTTCTGACCTGCTGGATTCTATCGAGCTGACTTTTACCAGATATAATACATTTTTGCAGGAGAATGGTTATGGGCTAAAGTATGATATCGGGAATGCGCAGATGTTTGTGATCGAAGGAATGGATAAAGTTCGCAGTGTAATAGAAAAGAACCGAAAAAGGAAGCTGTCAAAGCATAAGAAACTCGCAAATAATACAGTTATTGAGATTGATAACTGCTCTCCGCTTGAGATCCTGAAACTGCAGGATCATGAGAAACGTAAAACACGTGCATATGCAGAAGATATTAGCAAATATTACAATATGAAGGTTGAGGTGTTTGAAGATGAGCAGTTTTATATCTGCCATGACGGACGTGAATTACGTCACATAAGAACGGAAACCAAAGAGCAGAATGGTGATACCCAGACCTTTGAAGTATACAGCTGCGCCGATTGCAGTGGATGCGAACATAAAGCACGCTGTCTGTATAAATATAATGCCGAAAAAGATACTGAAAGAAACAAGGTAATGAAGATCAATGAGCAGTGGGAAGAACTGCGTGAAAAATCCCATGCAAACATCCAAAGTGAGCGTGGAATCCTGAAACGGCAGACACGTTCGATCCAGACAGAAGGACATTTCGGTGATATCAAAGAAAACGAAAACTTTAGGCGTTTTAATTACCGTTCTGCAGATAAAGTGTACAAAGAATTCATGTTGTATGCAATCGGAAGGAATATAAATAAATACTGTCGTTTTCTCAATGAAAAATTAAAGAAGTTTGAGGGAAAAACAGTTTGATCAAAAGTGTAGCTGTAAAAATCCAGACAAGGGATTTTTGCGGCCAAAAATAAATTTCATCTTTCATAGAAAAAAGGATCCCTTGCAAGGTAGAAGGCTAACAAGCCTCGTCCTTACAGGGATCCTTTCAATTACTACTGAGGATGCCGAAATGTGGTATTAACCGACAGCCCCTTCTTTTTATGTGCAAAAAATAATTACGGAAATTGTCAGACAGACTTAAAAAAGATACGATAATATGGTAAGATAAAACAGACGATATAAACATCGGAATGTGAGGTTTATAAAATGAATGATACAGGAATCAGACCGGAAGTTATAGAAGAAATCCGAAACCTTGCGCAAAAATATGATATTGAAAAAGTAATTCTTTTTGGTTCGAGAGCAAGAGGGGATTTCAGAAGAACAAGTGATATAGATATTGCAGTCACAGGAGGAGATTTTGCAAGGTTTGCGTTAGATGTGGATGAAGAGACAAGTACTCTTCTGGAGTATGATATTGTAAATCTTGATCGTGACATGCAGGATGAATTAAGAGAATCTATAGAGAAGGAAGGGAGGATTTTGTATGAGAAAATATGAGAATTTCTGCAATGCACTGTCTAACATGAAAGATATTTATAATTATGAAGAACCATATGATAATGTAGTGATTACCGGACTCGTAGGATTGTATGAAATTTGTTTTGAGCAGTCATGGAAAATGATGAAAGAAATACTGGAGATTCATGGATATGCAGAGGGAGCAACAGGTTCACCGAAAATCATTCTGAAGACTGCCTATAAAGCAGGAATGATAAGAGATGAGGAGCAGTGGCTTCGTGCATTGCAGGCAAGAAATAATGTTACACATTCTTACAATCAGAAAATTGCGTTAGGAATTATAGCTGATGCAAAAGAAGAGTTTTATCAGATGTTTTGCGAACTAAAAACAGAGATAGAAGAAAATTGGCTGTAATAATCAGCGAAGGTATAGAAAGCGAAAGGAAGTATCCATTATGGGACAGATACACAATATTGAAAAACTGACAGATTGTAAATTTTTAAATTTGTACCATTTAAATGCAACAAGCATTCACAACACTCCTGTGTCATATTTCGTGGCATCCCGTGCGAAGAGTATTAACGAATTAAAGATAAAAACAGGTAAAAACACTCCGGATGGCGTGATCATTTACAGTCTTTATGGGGAAAAGAGAGACAGAGTTGTATTAGTACGTCAGTACAGATACGCAATTGGTGGATATATCTACGAATTCCCGGCAGGTCTGGTAGAATCGAACGAAGAATTCCATGAGGGTGCAGTAAGAGAAATGTACGAGGAAACAGGACTGAAATTCACACCGCTGAAAGTAGATCCTGCATTTGAGAAACCTTATTTCACAACGGTTGGCATGACAGATGAATCCTGCGCAACTGTTTATGGATATGCGGAAGGTGAAATCAGTAAAGATGCACAGGAAGACACAGAGGAAATTGAAGTTGTACTTGCTGACAGAGAAGAAGTAAAGAGGATTCTGCGTGAAGAAAATGTAGCAATCATGTGTGCATATCAGCTTATGCATTTCCTTCAGGATGAAGAACCTTTTGCATTTTTGAAGGAAGAACTTTAACCAAATCAAGCAAGTAGCGAAGCGGATGATTTTATCTGCTTGACTAAGGAGAATTAAAGGAGAATTAAGATAATGGCAAAATGGCAGAGAAGCTTCTTCCAGCCTGTGCTTCCGCTGGGAGAAGATGGACGGAGAGTTACAGGAAGTAAAGAACACATTGCACTTTCCAGAATGGCAGCAGGAGAGGGAATGGTCCTTCTGAAAAATGAGAAAAATGCACTTCCGATTCGGAGAGGGACGAAAGTCGCACTCTTTGGTAAGGGTACTGTAGACTACGTAAAAGGCGGCGGAGGAAGTGGCGATGTAACTGTAGAATATATCCGTAATCTTTATGAGGGCATGAAGATTAAAGAGGATGAGGGAAAAGTAGAAGTTTTCGATAAACTTGCGAAATATTATGAAAAAGATATTCAGAAACAATACGCAGATGGTGCAGTACCAGGTATGACAGTTGAGCCGGAGCTTCCGGATGAACTTCTGAATGAAGCGCGAGAATATACAGATACTGCAGTAATTACCATTTGCCGTTTTTCAGGCGAAGGATGGGACAGAAAATGTGAAGCAGCACAGGATGGATACGTTCTTGACGGAGAGGAAAAAAGAAACTCCGAGTTGTCAGCGAAGATTTTTGAAAACGGTGATTTCTGCCTGACAAATGCAGAGAATGCCATGGTAGAGAAAGTAAAGAAAGCATTCCCACATGTAATCGTAGTGATGAATGTTGGCGGTATCGTGGACACGAAATGGTTCAGAGACTGTGATGAGATCCAGTCAGTACTGATGGCATGGCAGGGCGGTATGGAAGGTGGTCTTGCAACAGCAGATATACTTTGTGGTGATGTTAATCCATCCGGTAAATTATCCGATACTTATGCAAAAGATCTGGAAGATTATCCATCCACAGCAAACTTCCATGAGTCTGCATTTTATGTAGATTACACAGAAGATATCTATGTGGGATACCGTTACTTTGAAACAATTCCGGGTGCAGCAAAGAGAGTAAATTATCCGTTTGGGTTTGGACTTTCCTATACAGACTTCGACTGGAAGATGACTGGTGCTTCCGAAGAAAACGGTGTGATCACGGTTCTTACTGAAGTAACCAATACAGGAAAAACAGCAGGAAAAGAAGTTATCCAGCTTTATTACGGAGCACCACAGGGGAAACTTGGAAAGCCTGCGAAAGTACTGGGGGCATTCAAAAAGACCAGTCTTCTTCAGCCGGGTGAACGTCAGATCCTTACCCTGAAAATTCCTGTGGATCAGATGGCATCCTACGATGATCTGGGTAAAGTATGCAGATCAGCCTATGTTCTGGAGGCAGGAGAATATGCGATCTATATCGGTACAAATGTAAGAGATGCAGCGAAGATCGACTTTACATATGTAGTAAAAGAAGACACAGTAACTGAGCAGTTAAGCCGGAAGGCAGCACCATATCATCTTCAGAAACGTATGCTTGCGGACGGTTCTTATGAGGAACTTCCACAGCGTGAATATGTGGAAGAAGAAGGACTTCCGAGACAGGATAAATATGCCATCGGTCTTCCATGCCCTGATACAAGAGGACAAAAAGGAATAGACTTTCTTGATTTTCTTGATTCCAAGGGAGTTCGCTTCTCTGATGTAGCAGATGGTAAAATGACATTGGATGAGTTTATGGATATCCTGACATTGGATGACTGTATCAATCTCCTTGGCGGACAGCCAAACACAGGATGTGCCAATACATTTGGAATGGGAAATCTTCCGGAATACGGAGTCCCGAATGTGATGACTGCAGACGGACCAGCCGGACTTCGTATTCTTCCGAAATGCGGAGTGAACACAACTGCCTGGCCATGTGCCACACTTCTTGCCAGCACCTGGGATGAAGAACTGGTAGAGAAAGTTGGTAAAGCAGGAGCAGAAGAAGTAAAAGAAAATAATATCAGTATCTGGCTTACTCCTGCCTGCAACATTCACAGAAGCCCGCTCTGCGGCCGTAACTTTGAGTATTATTCTGAAGATCCGTACCTTGCAGGAAAGACAGGGGCAGCTATGGTAAGAGGCATCCAGTCTCAGCATATCGGAGCAAGTGTGAAGCATTTTGCAGCCAATAATAAGGAGACAAACCGTAAGGATTCTGATTCCAGAGTATCAGAGAGAGCACTTCGTGAGATTTATCTGAAACAGTTTGAAATCATTGTAAAAGAGGCTCATCCATATACAATTATGTCCTCCTATAACCTGATCAACGGCATCCACGCCTCAGAGAACAAAGAACTCCTGACAGGTATTCTCCGGGATGAATGGGGATTCGACGGACTGGTTACAACAGATTGGTGGACATTCGGAGAACACTACCGCGAGACAAAAGCAGGAAACGATATCAAGATGGCAGCAGGATATCCGGAACGTATAAAAGAAGCATATGAAAAAGGGCTTATTACTGAAGCAGAAATCCGTCTCAGCGCAAGAAGAATCCTGAATATGATTCTGAAAATTGACTGATGAGTATCACTAATATTTTATACAGGAGCAAAAAAGATGATGGATGAGCGTAAACGAAGTTTAAGAAAAGAAATAGTCAGGCTGGCACTTCCGATCGCACTTCAGCAGTTCATGACAGCCCTGGTCGGAGCATGTGATGCGATCATGCTGGGAAAGTTAAGTCAGGATGCCATGTCAGCCGTATCACTGTTCCTCTGGGAGGAATCTGCGCATTTATCCTGAAACTGCCGGTTATGGTTGTCTACTTTGTACTCAATCTGGACGAGATCATTAAACTGCCAGTGGTCTATAAACATTATAAGAAATATAAATGGATTAAGAATCTTACATAATTTTACACGTTTCACAGGCACATATACCGGATATCCGGGACTATGTGCCTGTTTTGTTTTAATGATATTTATGCATCCGTACATAATAGCTGATGCATAAGATCACAGTGGCTCCGCTCCATGCTGCAATCTCTGCAAAGAAAATACCGTCCTGTCCGATAAAATGGGGAAGAATCAGTGCAGCACTGATACGCATGACGAATTCAGCCATACCACTTACCATAGGCATTAAGGTATCTCCCAGCCCCTGAAGTGCAGATCTGTACACGTACAGAAAGTACAAAACCCAGAGCATGGCAGCCATAATAGAAAGGTATTTAAAAGCAATTGCCAGTACCTGCTGTGTCTGCTGCGGTTCACCTGAGATGAAAAGTGAGAGAATATTTTTTCCAAATAAAAACATGGCAGCAGAAATGATCAGTGAGGTAAGCAGGGAAAGCAGCATACTGCTGCGGACGCCTTTTCTGATCCTGTCAATCTTTCTGGCTCCCAGATTCTGACCCACATAGGTAACGATGGCATATCCATAGGAAATAGCAGCCATTTCCAGCAGACCATAAAGCTTGTTTGTAGCTGTAAATCCTGCTACAAAAAGGAAACCGTAGCCATTGATCACATACTGGACTACCAGACCGCCCACACCGATGATGATATTTTGGAATACAACAGGAATACCAAGCTTCATCAGGCGGGCATTCATGCCGGAGGCAGGCATAAAATCTGCTCTGGTCAGATGAACGATATCAATTCTGCGTAAAATCAGGAAACAGTAAACAGCGGAGAAGCTCTGTGCGATCACAGTTGCGATTGCTGCTCCTGCCACACCCCATCCGAAGCCTGCCACAAAAAGGATGTCCAGTGAGACATTCAGCACAGATGCGATGATCATTGCGGTCAGCGGTGTTTTACTGTTTCCCATAGCCCTTAGGGCAGAGGCAAACATATTATAGGCTGCTGTGGCGGGGATTCCACAGAAAATGATGCGCAGATATAACAGAGACATTCCGATAATATTGGAAGGTGTATGTAGCCCTGTTAATACCAGCGAAGCAAATGACTGGCTGAGAATCAATACTCCGGCTGCGATGAATGCGGTCAGCCGGTAACTGTGAGCCAGAGATTTACGCAGATTTTCGAAATCCTTTGCCCCATAATACTGGGAGAGCTGGATGGAAAATCCCTGAGTGAGTCCTGTGGATATTCCTGTGACAACCCACATCAGAAAGTCAACAGCACCCAGTGCGGCAAGAGCCTCCACACCTGCAACCTGGCCAACAACCATGGTATCCACCATTGTATAAAGCTGCTGACAGATATTTCCCAGCATCAGGGGAATTGCAAAAAGAATGATCAACCGTCCCGGTGAACCGGAGGTCATATCCTGAATCTTGGTTTTCATTAGTATAAAAGTTCCTTTCCTGAGCATATTTGAAAAAGTTTAGAAATGATTATTCGAATATGCCCTGATATTTACATTAATAATTTGTAACTATTCAGTAGTCTGCTATCCCGCGAGGTGTTTTGGCACGTAAGTACCAAAATCCCGAGACATACAAGCCAAAATGCCATCACCGCAGGTGATTTTTAATGCATTTTGGCTCGTAACTGTGAAGGTACTGAACAGTTACGATAATTTTATATCATTAACGTGAAAAATGAAATATAATATTTCATCAGGATGATATAAATTTATCGTTACTGTTCACTCCGTTCACAGTAACTTAGCCAAAATTCATTCCAGATTGCCTGCGGCAATGGAATTTTGGCTTGTATGTCTCGGGATTTTGGCATATTCATGCCAAAACACCTCGCGGAATAGTGGCGTGTGAACAGTAACAATTTATCTGTTATTGTAGATATATTAACTGAATCAGCTGAATAAGTTAAGTCTCCTGCCTCAATTGCAAAAAGCAACATACTCTGCAGAGACAATGGCTATTTACAAATATGACAATAACAGGTATCATTCTTTTATAAATACATTAATAAAAGAAGGTAGAAACAGAATGAGCGGACTGGAAAAGAAATTTGCTACGAAATCAAAAATCGTAAATTATATTATAAATAGAGAATCCACATCAAAAGTGGAAATATCCAAAGAACTGAATCTGAGTATGCCAACAGTTCTGTCTAATGTAAAAGATTTATTGGAAAAAGGTATCATAATAGAAAATGGAGAATATGAATCCACAGGAGGAAGAAAGGCTAAAAGTATTGGAATCAATCCATCCTATCGTTATGCAATGGGAATTGTGATTACTGCAAATCATCTGGGAATGGTGCTGGTAAATCTGAAGTATGAGATTGTAAAATCAGAGCGGATCCGTCTGAAATTTGTACCTGATATGTCATATTGCAGTCAGGTGGCAGATTTTGCGACGAAATTTCTGGATCATATGAATGATGCAGAACAGAAAGAAAAGCTTCTGGGTGTTGGAATCTCTATTCCGGGAATCATTAATCAGGAGCAGAAACTGGTGATAAAATCCCACGCACTGAAACTTGAAAACTATAGTCTCAGTTTCCTGGAACAGGCATTTTCTGTCCCGGTTTATTTTTCAAATGATGCCAATGCGGCAATGATGGCAGAAGATATGAACATCTATCAGAATGCAATTTACCTTTCGTTGAATCAGACTCTTGGCGGTGCATTTTGCATAGGGGGAAATTTGTTTTCCGGAGAAAATCAGAAGGCCGGAGAATTTGGACATATGATACTTGTACCTCAGGGCCGCAAGTGTTATTGTGGAAAATCTGGTTGTGCAGATGCTTATTGCGCTGCAGGCGCACTTGTTGGTGAGTCAAAGGATTCTGTGGAACAGTTTATGCAGCTGCTTCAAAACAATGATGAAAAGGCAGAGAAAAAATGGGAAGAGTATCTTGATTATCTTGCAATTCTGATTTCAAATCTGCGCATGGCATATGATATGGATATCATTCTTGGAGGTGAAATGGGTGGATATCTCTCAGATTATATGATACCTCTTGGGGAAAAAGTAATGAAGTATAATGGATTTGATCATGATCTGAGATATCTGAAAAACTGTTCTTATAAGAAAGAAGCCTCAGCTGTAGGTGCAGCAAAGCATTTCCTGCAGGATTTTATCGGGAAGATATAGCCGATGGCATTCTTGAATCACTGATGATCTGCTGATATACCATATTAAACAAATATCTGAATATAAAAAATACCCTGATTACAACAAAGAAAGGTTGTGATCAGGGTATTTTGTTATTGTACGGGAATTCAGCAGATAATTATGAGGAGTGTTATAGTAACATCTGCATAAAAATAAAATCTATACTTTGTGCAACTGGTAGAAATGAGAAATATTTTTAAATGTTTATTGACAAATTTAGAGATTTGAATAATAATGTAATTACTTTAATAAAACATTTAATAAAAGTTGATAAATAACTAGAGGTTCAAAGTACATTCAACAAATAAGGAGGAAAATATTATGTTACAGCAGGTTATGACAAATCCAGGAGAAATTATTTTCAGAGAGGTTCCCGTACCAGAAATTAAAGACAATCAGGTTTTGGTTAAGATTATGAATATTGGTATCTGTGGTTCTGATATCCATGTGTATCACGGAAAACATCCTTTTACAAAATATCCGGTAACCCAGGGACATGAAGTATCAGGAGAAGTGGTAAAAACAGGTGATGCAGTAACAGAATTTCATGTGGGACAGAAAGTAACAATTGAGCCACAGGTATATTGTGGACATTGTTATCCATGCCGTCACGGAAAATACAATCTCTGCGAAGAGCTGAAAGTAATGGGATTCCAGACAACAGGAACTGCATCCGAATATTTTGCAGTTGATGCATCAAAAGTAACACCAATACCGGAAGATATGTCTTATGAAGAGGGCGCAATGATCGAGCCTCTGGCAGTAGCTGTTCATGGTGTTAAACAGATGGGCGATGTAACGGGAATGAATATTGTGGTGATAGGAGCCGGTCCGATCGGAAATCTGGTAGCGCAGTCTGCAAAAGGGATGGGAGCAGCTAAAGTTATGATCACAGATGTCAGTGATCTCCGTCTGGAAAAAGCAAAAGAGTGTGGAATTGACGTATGTGTCAACACAAGAAATAAAAATTTTGGGGAAGCAATGGTAGAAGCCTTTGGACCGGATAAGGCAGATGTTATCTATGATTGTGCAGGAAATAACATTACAATGGGACAGGCGATCAAATATGCAAGAAAAGGAAGCGTGATTGTGCTGGTTGCAGTTTTTGCAGGAATGGCTGAGATCGATCTGGCAGTTGCAAATGATCATGAGCTTGATATCAAGAGCACAATGATGTACAGACATGATGATTATGTAGACGGAATCAGACTGGTGAATGAAGGAAAAGTGCATTTAAGACCGCTGATCTCTAAGACGTTTGCATTTAAAGATTATCTGAAAGCATACCAGTACATTGACGATAACCGTGAGACTACAATGAAAGTGATTATCAATGTGCAGGAAAAATAAAATATCTTGCTGATCATAAGCATTATGTAAGACAAAGATATAATAAAAAAGACTGCTGTAAAGAAGACATGAGTAAACGGAAAGACGGAGGATGGCAGCAGGCAGGAGGAATTATGGAGAGTAAAAACGAAAATGTAAAAGTTCCGTTGATCAGTAAAATCGCATATGGATTTGGCGATGTAGGATGTAATTTCAGCTGGATGTTCGTCAGTAATTTTCTCATGATTTTTTACACAGACGTATTCGGAATCAGTATGGCAGCAGTCTCTGCCCTGATGCTGTTTTCGAGATTTTGGGATGCGATCAATGATCCGATCGTGGGTGGACTGACAGATAAAACCAAAACAAAATGGGGACGTTATCGTCCATGGCTTCTCATTGCAGCTCCGATCACGGCCGTGCTTCTGATTATGACATTCTGGGCACATCCGGACTGGTCGGACAGATCAAAGGTTATCTATATGGTAATTACATACTGTCTGCTGGTACTTGGATATACTTGTGTAAATATCCCGTATGGCACCCTTTGTGGAGCAATGACACAGGATATCGATGAACGTGCAAAGATTAATACATCACGTTCAGTATCTGCAATGGTTGCAATTGGAATTATCAATATCATTACAGTTCCACTGATTGGAAAACTTGGCAGTCAAAGTGCTAAAACCGGATACCTACTGGTAGCAATCATATACGGATGTATTTTTGCAGCCTGTCATTTCTTCTGTTTCGCAAAAACAAAAGAGCAGGTGATTATGCCGGAAAAAGACAAAATATCCATAAAAGTGCAGTTAAGAGCAGTGATGCAGAACCGCCCATATATTCTGGCATTAATCGGACAGGTGTTATTCGGATTTACACTTTATGGAAGAAATGCAGATGTTTTATACTATTTCACTTATGTAGAGGGAAATGCATCCTACTATACTACATATTCCATGTGCATCATCATTCCATCCATTATCGGTGCTGCGTGTTTCCAGCCTGTATTCCGCAAACTGAACAATAAAGGAAGAACTGCATCCATTTTTGCTCTCCTCACTGGAATTTCCATGCTCTGTATGTTCTTCTTCAATGTAAAAGAAACACCGGCAGCGTTCTATACACTTGCAGGAATTACACAATTCTTTTTTTCTGGATTTAACACTGCAATCTATGCGATCATTCCCGACTGCGTAGAATACGGAGAGTGGAAAACGGGCTTAAGGAATGATGGTTTTCAATATGCATTTGTGTCACTGGGAAATAAAATTGGCATGGCAATAGGAACTGCGCTACTTGCAGCGCTTCTTGGAAAATATGGATATGTGGCAAATCAGGTACAGAATCCGGCTGTCCTCAGTATTATGAGACATTCCTTTACTACAATTCCGGGAGTTTTATGGATAGTGACAGCAATTGTACTGTTTTTCTATCGCCTGAATAAAAAACGTTACAATGAAATTGTAGAAGACCTGAAAAAAAATCGGGTAAAATAAAGAGTGTCGTGAAGTGAATTGCGAATATCAACAGGTCTCCTTGAGCAGCACTAAAAAATCTGCTTAAGGAGATTTTTATATCTGGAGTTTTTGTGGTTGCATTTTTGTTTTATATGGGTATAATGGTGAGATAAGTCTGCAGATGAAAGGAAGACAATGCTGACAATATAACGAAGGAGCGAAGTATTATGCTGAAAAGATTCACCAGATATGTAACCCAGAGTGTTGCCGGAATGATCGGGATTTCCGTTTATGTTCTGGCAGATACTTTCTTTATATCTGTATATTCCGGTGCTGACGGACTGGCAGTTCTCAATTTGATCCTGCCGGTTTATGGACTGATCTATGCGATTGGGGCTATGATCGGGATTGGTTCCGCTACCAGGTATGCCATAAGCAGGGCAAAAGGAAAAAATACAGAACATTATTTCGTACAGTCAGTAACCTGGAGCATATTGGCTGCAGTTCCATTTATGCTGATCGGAATCTTTATTCCGGACAAAGCATTGGCTTTGTTGGGTGCAGATGCCGGACTGATCGGACTTGGACGAAACTATGTGAGAATTATTCTGATCGCAACACCATTCTTCATGTCAAATTATACATTTACTGCATTTGCCAGAAATGATGGAGCGCCTTCTATTGCAATGATCGGTTCCATCAGTGGAAGTATCTTTAACATTATATTTGATTATATATTCATGTTCCCGGTCGGTCTGGGATTTTCCGGAGCCGGACTGGCTACTGCAATCTGTCCGATCGTAACAATGAGCGTCTGTACCATACACTACAGAAGCAGCAGAAACCATGTAGGATTCTATTGGAAAAAACCGTCATTCAGACATCTGATTTCCTGCTGTCAGCTAGGAGTTTCCGCATTCGTCGGTGAACTGTCTTCCGGTGTGATCGCCATTGTATTTAACTTTCTGATCCTGGGAATCGCGGGAAATATGGGTGTAGCAGCCTATGGAGTTGTGGCAAACCTTTCTATCGTGGCATTTGCAATTTTTAACGGTCTGGCCCAGGGAGCACAGCCCCTGATCAGTGAAAGCTACGGAAAAGGCCAGCCCACTCAGGTAAGAAAACTTCTGAAATGGAGCCTGCTCGTATGTTTTGCTGTAGAAACACTGATCCAATTGATCATCTGGACTTCAACCGACACGCTGATCAGCATTTTCAACAGTGAAAACAATGTTCAGTTGTTGAATTATGCACATACAGGACTGCGTCTGTATTTCCTTGGATTTATAGTGGCAGGAATCAATATTGTACTGGTGGCATATTTCTCAGCAGTAGATGAACCTAAAATCGCGATTGTCGGATCATTCCTGAGAGGAATTGTTGCTATTGTTATCTGCGCAGTTATACTTGCGAAATTATTTGGATTAAATGGAATCTGGATCTCTCTTCTTGCAGCGGAGACGGTTACGTTTCTGACGATTCTGTTTCTGGCATATAAAGACAGAAGAAAAAGAATGGCAGTTGTCTGAACTATGATTTCAGGCAACTGCCATTCTCGATATCAAGCAGTTTGATTTTCCGCTCAATCCCTCCGGCATAACCGGTAAGACTTCCGTCTGAACCTATAACTCTGTGGCAGGGGACGATCACAGAAACCCGGTTATGTCCAACTGCACCGCCAACTGCTTGGGCAGACATGGTTTTCAACCCACGTTTATCAGCTATTTTGCGGGCAATTTCGCCGTAAGTAACTGTCTGACCATAAGGAATCTCCAGTAAAATATCCCACACTTCTCTCTGAAAATCTGTTCCAATCAGATGAAGCTTCGGCAGGAAATCCGGCTTTTGCCCGCTGAAATAAATATCCAGCCAGCGCAGAGCATCTTTTAAAATATGGTTTTCCTTTTCTTCAAAAACATAATTCATATGTCCTGGAAATTCTCCAAAATACTTCTGTCCCTCAAACCAGACTCCTATAAGCCCTATATCATCAGCAGCCAGCAGTATTCTTCCAAGTGGAGACAGATAATAAGTTCTGTAAATCATAATATTTCACCCTCAACAGAAAAATAAATGACAGTAAAGAGTACTTAGCCTTTTATGGAATTGCTATAATTACAATTCATTATAAAACTTTCTCATATGAAAAGCAATATAATCTCAGTTTGTCTATCTTGGCATTGCCATAAATCAGGGAAGTCATCTGCTTCGAGTGAGAAAGGAATTCTTGTGTAAACCTCAAATCTGATGTAAGATAAGGTTACTCAGTTTGGAGGTTTTATTATGTGGAATGAAATAAAAGATTTCGCTGCGCCGGAACTGGATGTATATGCCAGAACATCTGAAGTGCAGCTTTTACGATACTATGAACCGGAACCGGGAATTTTCATTGCGGAGAGTCCGAAAGTAATTGAACGTGCCCTGAATGCAGGGTATCAGCCAATCTCTTTCCTGGTGGAGCATAAAGATCTGGAGGGAGAGGCGCGGGAAATTCTGAAACAATATCCGGATGTGCCGGTATATACTGCGGAATATGAACTGCTGGTCAAGCTGACCGGATTTGCCCTTACGCGCGGAATGCTCTGTGCAATGCGCAGAAATTCACTGCCATCTGTAGAGGAAATCTGCAGAAACGCCAGCCGCATAGCAGTTCTTGAAAATGTTGTAAATCCTACAAATATCGGAGCTATTTTCCGGTCAGCAGCAGCTCTCCATATGGATGCAGTACTTCTGACCGGCGGATGCAGCGATCCGCTTTACCGACGGGCAGCCAGAGTAAGCATGGGAACCGTATTCCAGATTCCCTGGACATATTTTGATAAAAAAACTGTATGGCCACAGGATGGAATGCAGATTCTGCAAAATCTGGGATTCAAAACAGCTGCAATGGCTCTGCGTGACGATTCCGTAGGAATTGATGACAAAGCACTTCGTTCAGAAGAAAAACTGGCAGTCATTCTCGGAACTGAAGGTGACGGCCTTGCATCACAGACCATCGCAGACTGCGATTATACAGTAAAGATACCAATGTCCCACGGAGTAGATTCATTGAATGTGGCAGCAGCAAGTGCAGTGGCATTCTGGGAGCTGGGACACAGGTAAGGATATAATTTAGGAGGAAACGAAAAATGTCTTTGGAAAAAGCGAGTTCTTTGGTTATAAATTATGGTTTTATCTGTTCGCATAAAACTTTTTTTACATTTTCGATTTCTATGGGCTTTGGCAGGTGAGCGTTCATCCCAGCTGCCAGGCACTTTTCTTTATCTTTTTTGAATGCATTTGCTGTCATGGCAATAATCGGGATTTTTTTAGCATCCGGATGATTCAATGAACGGATTGAGTTGGTTGCAGTAAGCCCATCTATCACAGGCATTATGATATCCATCAGAATTGCGTCAAAATAACCTTCCGGTTTCTCCTGAAACATTCTGACTGCCTGTAATCCATTTTCTACAACTGTCAGATTCGCACCTTCATCACTCAACAGAGTTTCTGCAATTTGTTCATATCCTGCTTCATCTTTGTTGTTTCCCTGTAAAATTTCTGTTATAGATTATATCTCCCATCAGACATATGCGTCAATAAAGAGTGTTGCAAATATTTTCTCAAATTGTGTTTGACATTTTATCATCAGGTTTTTACCATAGGGAATATAAGAGGTGAAAGAACAATGAAAACGGCAGAAACTTCTGTGGGGATATTTACGATCAACAAAGTGAAAATTCCCTCAGCATATACATGTGCAGCAGAACAGAAAATAGAATATATCAGCGAAAACCATATGCAGATCATTACTATGGATCAGGCAGTGTTATTTGGAAATCAGTTATTGTCCCCGAGAATCTGTCAAAGCTGCATGAATCCTGATAAAATTACAATTTATCCACTGGAAATAGAATATATTGGGGAAAAAGTGCTTTTTACAGATCACTATAGTGTAAAAGAATGGAAAAAAAGCGATCCATTACCGGAAATCCATGAATGGTATCCGCATATAAAAAAAGCCGGATGCAACCCGTGCAGGAACTGTGGAAGATGTTAAAATTGCACACTCCTTTAAATGACAGAAATAGAATGATAGGGATTGTCATCAACAGGAAACAGGAATATAATATTTCTGTTAAGCAATATTTATCCGAAAGTAATAACTTAAATGGAGATAAAAAATGGATTACAGAAAATTCGGCGAATGCTATTACATAAGAATGGATTGTAATGATGAGATCATCAGTACAATCCTCGAAATATGTAAAAAAGGAAATATCAGATCAGCCACTTTTTCAGGGATCGGAGGATGCAAGGATGCAGAAATTCAGACCTTTATCCCAGAGACAGGCAGCTTCGAAGAACAGCGCATTTCCGGAATGCTTGAGTTGGTATCTTTAAACGGTAACGTGGTCACAGGTGAAAATAATACCTGTTACCATCATACCCATGCAGTATTTTCTTATAAAGATGGTGAACGACATTGCATGGCAGCAGGTCATATGAAATCAATTACTGTACTGTATACTGCAGAAATCGAACTTCATCCGGTAACAGGCGGAACTATCCGCCGCAAATATGATCCTGAAACAGGGACTGGATTCTGGGATTTTAATTGAATCAAGTAAGTCCCATGTTTCAAGTGCGAAAAGTACTAAGCAGTGGGCGGATGTGTGTAAAGAAACAGAAAACTGATCGTTGACGGTATGATATGGAAAATGGAGGACAGAAGAATGGGTATTGTAATCAGAGAATATCAGACAGAAGACGTAACAGCAGCTATTACAATATGGAATCAGGTGGTAGAGGATGGTGTAGCATTCCCACAGGAAGAAAACCTGACAGAAGAAACAGGAGATGCTTTTTTCAAAGAGCAGACCTATACAGGAATCGCAGTAAACACTGACAACAATGAAATTGTCGGTCTCTATATCCTGCACCCGAACAATGTAGGAAGATGCGGACATATCTGTAATGCCAGCTATACAGTAAGAAGAGATTTCCGTGGTGAACACATTGGCGAGAAACTGGTTCTTGACTGCCTTGCACAGGCAAAGGAAAAAGGCTTTCGTGTTATGCAGTTCAATGCAGTGGTTGCAAATAACACCCATGCATTACATTTATATGAAAGAATAGGTTTTACCAGACTTGGCGTAATTCCCCAGGGATTCAGAATGCCGGATGGACATTATGAAGATATTATTCCGCATTATTATGTGCTGTAGAGAATAAAAATATACTGTAGAAAAATTTTGAAGCCGTTTTCAGGATATGGAAAAGGAACAGTTTATTGAGAGTGTACAGAATTTAACACGAGTTCTGTATACTTTTTTTATTAAAAAATGAAACTTTTTGTTCTTTGACAGGATATATAAGAATGTAAAGGTTAAAGGCTTTTAATTTTTGAAAGTATTAAAAAGAAAGTAGGATTGATATGACAGATGAAGCAGAGCTTTTGCAACGTCTCAGGAACAGAGAAAAAATTCAATAGATGAAGCAAACGACTATGAGATTAAAAAAGAAAATATTACCTTTGTTGATAGCTGCAACACTTACAATTGGAGTTACTGCTGTGGCAGCAACAGGAAAGATTTCAATGTGGACAGGTTCATCTGCATCACGTGCTGATTATACATCTCTTCCAACGTTAGAACAGGTTACAAAGGATATTGGGTATAGACCGGTATTGATTGATACTTTTGAGAACGGGTACTGCTTCAAAAAGGGCAATATTATAAAAAACAGTTTTAAGGACGACAATGCAAATGTAATTGAGAAGTTTAAATCTGTGTCCTTTGATTATCAGAAGAATGGAGATGTTGTATCGTTTGAACAGCAGAAATTTAACTCAAAACTTATTCCGTCAGGTGATATTATTGCCACTGTAAATGGAACAAATCTGTATTATGTACATTATATAAATAAAGTGGTATCGGATGATTATGAATTGACAGAACAGGATAAAAAAGACCAGGCCAGTGGAAAACTTGTATTCAGTTACGATGACAGCGCTTCTCAGATTGATGTCAGTCAGGTTCAAAGCGTTAACTGGAATAAAGATGACATCCAGTATGATTTGCTGCAAATAGATGGAAAATTATCTGCCGGAGAACTTGCAGATATGGCGAAAGAGGTTATTAATAATAGAAGATAAAGAAAAAAGGGGCTGTCTATTTCAAGACAGCTCCTTTGGTATATTTATGATATAAAGTTAAATGATATAGGTTATTCGAAACGAGGAATTGTAATAACTTCTCCACCCTTCATAGCGGATTCGTGCGCACAGATTCCTGTACCTGTCCAGTAAGCACCCATGATGTCGTCAATAGCAGGTTTACGTTCTTCCAGAATGGAACGAATGAATTCATGTACAAGGTGTGGATGGGAACCACCGTGACCCCCACCCTGGGTAAAGGAGAGATGGGTGTTCTCATTGTTATATACTGTGTTGGTGGTGAAGGATGCGATTTCCTTCGGAAGAAGGTGTGCATAATCCGGGATCTGGATTCTTTTTTCCACAATCTCTGATCCACGACTGGATTTTTCGCTGTCTTCATCCAGAATGTCCACTTTCTCCAGTTCTCCTGTACGGGTAAAGAGAACAGGATCTTCATCAGCAAGCTGCTGCCATTCGAAGCTCTCGTTTTCACCGTATACTCGGAAGCATTCGGAATAGCTTCTGGCTACACCGTAGAGGAAACGTTCCATTTCAATAGTTACATCGCTATCCTGAAGAGAAATAAATGCGGATTCGAATGCAAACGGGCAGCCGTATTTGTCAGCCAGTTCTTTGCGGATTTTTCCGGAACCTCTTGCGTAAACCTTGTCTGGAAGATGGCCTGCGAGCATCAGACAAGGAGCAACTGCATGTGTCGGATGCATCAGTGGCGGGAAGCCTTCCCAGTATTCCGGCCATCCTTCCATATCCTGGTAATGTGCACAGGTCATGTACTGGAGGCGTCCAAGTTCGCCCTTCTTATAAAGCTCCTGGATATAGAGGAACTCTCTCTGGAAAATCGTTGTTTCCATAAACATATAATTTTTGCCGGAGGCCTTGCGGGCTGCAATGATGTCATTTAATTCCTGGATGCTCATTCCCATAGGAATTGTACAGCCACAATGTTTACCTGCATTTAAGACGCGTACAGAAAACGGAGCATGTGTTGCTGGCGGTGTTACAAGATGAACTGCATCAATTTCAGGAATATCCAGTACATCCTGCAGATCTGTGAAACAGCGTTCATCAGGAATGCTGTATCGTTCTTTTGCAATATTCAGAAGTTTCTCATTTTTATCTACGATATACACCTTATCAATATCAGGATGTTTACAGTAGATAGCAACGAATTCAAGCCCGAAGCTTAAGCCTACTAAAGCAACATTCAGTTTTTTCATGATGGAAAACCCTCCTTAAAAATAGTAGAAAAAATAGTAAAAAGTTAGTTAGGAATAAAATCCACAGGATGTCAGGAATCCTGCATCTGTCTTTTATGCTTGTGATTATACGTGATGAGAAGAGAAATGAGAATAAAGATAATTTAGATGTTTGACCCCAAAAAGATAAAAATAATACCAGTTCCGGAAAGCTCTACTTTTTTTAGAAAAGATGGAAAAAGAAAGAATAATATCGTTATTCAAAAATCAGGGATTTCATGTTTTAATAAGTGCATAGCAGAACAATCGATTGGAAAGCAGATCAGAAATACAGAGATATAAGAGAGAAGATGAGAAGATGAGAAGGAGGAACTATATAATGAAGAAAAGAGCATTAGCTGTTATGTTGGCAGGGGCTATGGTTTTGGGCGCACAGACAGGTGTGTGGGCTGCATCCGATACTTCAGATCAGAAAGAAGGAGAATTGACACTTCTGATGGTAAATGACTGGATCGATGAGACAGGAGCAAAAGGGGAAGAGCTTACGAAAGTGATCAAACAATATGAAGAAGAGAATCCAGGGGTGGAGATCACATTGCAGGGAGCTTCCCAGCAGGATATTAAGGAATCTTTCCAGACAGCAGCTCTGGCAGGAGGCGGAGCAGACATTGTAATGATGGACAATTCCGGACATGCCATTGACCTTGCAGCAATGGGACTTCTGTATCCACTGGAAGATATTACCACAGCCGATGAGCTTACTGCGCAGTATCAGGAAGGACCACTCAATTCCGGCAAATTTGAGGGTAAATATTATTCCGTGCCATGGTATATGGACTGTACGGGTCTCTATTATAATAAAGAACGTCTGGAGGAACTGGGAATCGATGTTCCTACAACATGGGAAGAACTTTCTGATGCAGTAGATAAAGCAAAAGAAGCCGGATATGGCGGTATTATTACTTATCAGAGTGCATATGCTTTTTATTCATTTTTCTATCAGAATGAATGCCCAGTCATTGATACAAGTGGAGATATCCCGCAGGTAGTGATCGACAATAAGGAGGGAAAAGAGGCATGGAATTATATTTGTGATCTGATCTCCAAAGGCGGTTTGGTAGAGTCTTTTAAAGAAGCAACTACATGGGACAAAGTATATGAAAGTTTTGCAAATGGAGAAGCAACCTTCCTGTTGGGCGGAGACTGGTGCTCCAGCGGAGTAGAAAATATTAATCCGGATTTGGATTACGGCATTGCTCCGATGGTAAAAGGAAAAACAGAAGCAACTGTACTGGGAGGATGGACCTGGAATATTAATACCAACTGCAAAAATCCGGAACTTGCTTATGACCTGATTCAGTATCTGAATTCAGAAAAAGGAGATTCTCTTCTTGGCGTAGAAGGAAAGATTTCAGCACGTAAAGACTTCGACTATGACAAAGCACTGGAAGGAAATGACAAACTGAAAGTCTTTACAGAGGAATTTCCGTATACAGAAGCAAGACCTGCTGTTATCAATGAGAAATCCATCGATGAACTGATCACCAATGCCATCCTGGAAGTAGACTACGGACAGTCATCAGCTGAAGATGCGCTGACTTCTCTTACCCAGAAGCTCAATGAAAACATTGCATCTAATTATCAGTAAAAATATCCGGGAAACAAACATGAAATAATAACAGAGGCGCTGGCGTGAAATGTCGGCAGCGCTTCTTCGTTGAGAAGGGAGGAAGATCATGTCCAAAATATGTAGAAAAGAAGGTCTGGAGCTGAGAAAAAATCTTCCGGGATATCTTCTGATGGCACCTGCAGTGATTGCGATTCTGGCGCTTTCCGTGTATCCTCTTTTCAGAGGTATTTATCTGAGTTTCTTAAATTATAACCTTGTACGCCCCAATGATCCTGCATTTAATACTTTTGCAGGTTTGCAGAATTATATTGATATTTTTAAAGATAAAGTGTTCATACAGTCTATTGGAAATACAGTAAAGTGGACAGTGATAAACCTTGTAGTGCAGCTTGTGGCAGCCATGCTTCTTGCGCTTGCACTGAACCAAAAGCTGAAAGGAAGATCCGTATACAGAACCTTGATCCTGGTTCCATGGGCAGTTCCTCACGCCATAGCAGCCATGACCTTTACTTTTTTATACAATGCAAATGTAGGTATCATTAATATCCTGGCAGTGAAACTGGGAATGATTACAGAATCTGTGTCCTGGCTTGGAAATGTGGGATCAGCGTTCTGGTGTGTGGTTCTGGTAGCAATCTGGAAGGGAATTCCTTTTCAGATGATCTTTATTCTGGCTGCACTGCAGGGAATTTCCGGGGATGTGTATGAGAGTGCGGAAATAGATGGTGCCAGTCGTTGGCAGTGTTTTTGGAAAATCACACTTCCGATCATTAAAGAGCCTCTGGCTATTTCAACCATTTTGAACCTGATCGGTATTGTGTCCTGTTTTAACACCATCTGGCTGATGACCAAAGGTGGACCGCTGTACAGCACAGAGATCATTTACACCTATGCATACAGAAGAGCATTTATTGACCATAATTTCGGAACTGCAGCAGCTGCATCCGTGGTATTGTTTGTATTCATGGCTGTTTTTTCCGGAGTTTATCTGAAGATGGTAAGTGAGAAAGAATGAATAGGGAGGAGGAAAATATATGCTTGCAAAACAACGAAATGAAGCCATAAGGCATGTGATCGCCTATGTGTTTACAATAGTCATGGTTTTCCTTGCAGTGACTCCGTTTATCTACGTGGTGCTGACTGCCCTGAAAACAAAAGAACAGATTTATGACCCATCCCAGATCATACCGACGCATATCACATTTGACAATTTCAGACATGTACTGTTTCAGTCGAATTTCGTAAGATATTTTATGAACAGTATTTTTATTACACTGGTCACAACACTGATCTGTATGATATTATCAGTAATGGCAGCATATGGACTTACCAGATATAAAATCGCAGGTGCCGGGAAGATCAAGATGGCGGTTCTTATGACAAGAATGTTTCCGGGAATCCTGTTGTGTATTCCTTACTATATTATTATGAAACAGTTGAACCTGATTGACAGTTATACAGGACTGATTCTGATGTACTGCTCCTTTACCCTGCCTTTTGCCATATGGAATACCTGTGCATTTTTTATTTCCATCCCATGGGAGCTGGAGGAAGCTGCCAGGATCGACGGATGCAGTAGGTTGACATCATTCTTTCATGTGATCATCCATGTGGCCAAACCGGGACTTTTTGTCACGGCCCTGTTCTGTTTCATGACATCTTGGGATGAATATATGTATGCGTCTATTTTTATTAATACAACTTCAAAGAAAACCATTCAGGTCGGTATGCAGGATTTCATAGGACAGTATTCTGTAGACTGGGGACTGCTGATGTCAGCGGTGGTGATCAGCCTGATACCGATCCTGATCTTCTTTGCACTGGTACAGAAGAATCTGGTACAAGGACTTTCTGCCGGTGCAGTGAAAGGATAAAACACAGATCAGATGTAGAAAGAGGAAATTTGCGTATGGGTTTCAAACGTAAAAATCCGGGTAACCAGAGCATAAGGAGGCAGCTCACATTTTATATGGGATTTTTTGTGGTGCTGCCGCTGTGCCTGGCTTTGATGCTTCTGAATTTCTATCTTCAGAAGGTTACCACGGAAAATAAGATTAACAATGAAACAAATCTGCTGTCCCAGATCAGAGACAATGCGGATCGGATGATCGAGGTGACAAATTATGCCACCAGTATGCTGATGACAAACAAAAATACGCTGAAGAACCTGCGGACTTTAGAACAAGACGGGGATTCCTACGAGATTTATCAGGCGAAAAGAGAACTTTCCAATGATATTTCGAATGTAGAGAGCTCCGTCTTAAATGCCGTTAACGGAAAAGTAGCCATTCTTACGAAAACAGGATATGTGATTGGTTCCTACGCATTAAGCAGGACAGAGACAGATTATGAGAAAGAACAGTGGTATCAGGAGGTTCTGAAGAATGGAAGAAAGACGACCTACAGTACCGGCATCGGGGAAATTTTTCAGGAAATGACCATATATGACAACGTACAGAAATATCTCTATATGGGACGTGAGATCCTGGATTATTCCGGCAAAAATCTGGGAGTTATGCTGATCCGCCTGTCTGAGACGAACATCTGGGGAAAACTGGCAGCAAGCAAGGTGACAGAGGAAGGCGGTGCCATTTATATCCTGGACAGAAACAATAATATACTGATGGGATATAATGAGAAATATCAGAAACAGCTGAAAGAGCTGGGAGAACAGGAGTCTGTAAAAGAGATTTCTGAGAAGGAGATCATTACCGGTAACCTGGAAGATGATTTCTACTATATAGCAGGTGAATTGGAAAATGCGTCCAATAAACTGGTCTATCTTGTGCCACGGGAAATTTTCCTGAAGGAAAACAGAAAGATTCTCCAGCATATTCTGGAAATGGTATTGCTGGTAATCGGATTCACGGTCTGTACTATGTTATATTTTTCCAGAAGGCTCGCCAGACCTCTGGTTGAAGTGGCACAGACTCTGGAAAAAGCTCCCAATGGAATGGCAGTTCTGGAGGAACCCAGAGGTTCTTTCAAGGAGATGAGCAAATTTGTATCCTGCTATAACCAGGCTGGGAAAAAGATCGAAGAGCTTCTGGAAAAAGTAGAAAGAGAGAGCAGATTAAAAGAAAAAGCCCATTATGAGATGCTCATGTCGCAGATTTCCCCTCATTTTATCTTTAACACGGTTAATTCCATAAGGATCATGGCCATAAAAGAAGGACAGGACCGTGCAGGGGGGAATGAAAACACGGAGAAAGCACTGGAAGCACTGGGAGATATTTTGCATGCAGTTTACAGTAACAAAAACGGCATGACTACTGTGGGACAGGAAACGGCACTTCTGAAAGCATATGTAGATATCATGCAGATGCGGTTTGGAAGTTCGTTTCAGTATTATAATGTAATTCCAACAGAACTATTCTATTATGAAATCCCTGCATTTACCATGCAGCCGATTGTAGAAAATGCGATTCTGCACGGAGTAAAAGGTGTGCCAGCAGGGCAGATTATAGTCTCTGCAATAGAGTATGAGAATGATTTTGTCATATCTGTATTCAATAATGGAAATTCTGCGGATAAAAAGAAGATTGAAGATCTTCTGAAGGGAGAGAAGAACCAGAGAGCTGTGACGGGGATCGGGCTTTACAATGTAAATTCCAGACTGAAGCTGTTGTACGGCGAATCTTATGGACTGATCTATAATGAAAAGGTCAGAAATGGTTTCGAAATATGGGTTCGTCTTCCAAAAAAAATTACAGAATCAGAAGAAAGGTGATAAAATAGGATAAAAAGATAGCAATTATTATCCGGATGAAGGGAAGAACATTCTATGAAAAAGGTATTGATCGTAGAGGATGAAATTCTGGCAAGACTTGGACTGCGTCAGCTTGTAGACTGGAAGAAACTGGATCTGGAACTGCTGCCGGATGCAACAGATGGAGAAGAAGCATTGGAAATGATCCGGAACAGCCGTCCGGATATCATTCTTCTTGATCTGAATATCCCCAGAGTCAGCGGGCTAGAAATTCTGGAATTTTTGAAGAAAGAAGAAATGCAAACCAGAGTAATCGTGGTAAGCTGCCAGGAAGAATTCGATGTTGTAAAGAAGGCAATGAAGTTGGGGGCGTATGATTATCTGCGAAAACTGAATCTGAGTTCTGATGAACTGGAAAGTATTCTGGAAAAGTGTCTGGGAGAAACAGAAGAAAGAAATAAGGTGCATATGCAGGGAATACGTGAGATCCGTTATGAAGAGATTATGAGAGACAGCAGAGATATTTTTGCAGGTACCTGTAATTATCAGACATTAATCTGTATACTGGCGAAAGATACAGAAGAGTTGTCCGGGGTTATGGAAATGATCCATAAATGGGCAGAAACCGAACTCAGGGAAGGCCTGCAGATTTAGAAGGGAAATCAGTATGGATATTTCCTGCTGAAAGAAAAACCGGAAAGATCTGTTTATATGGAATTAAAGAAAAGGGCAGAGCGGAAAACAGGCAGAGAACTGTACATGGGAATCTTTGAAGGTTGCATGGAAAAAACTGCGGATCTTGTTCGGGCTGCTGCGATGGCCGAGCAGATACAGCTTTTCAGTTATTATGATAAAGAAGAGAAACTGGTGTTTTTTCAGAAGAAGATTGAAACAGAAGGTCATAGTCCACGAGGAATGCATGGATATCTGGATTCCCTAAAAGAGAAGATTCGAAGTTTTGACAGAGAAAAAGTTGAACAGGAGCTGTATGGAATCTTCGGACTGATCCGACAGGAGCCTTATGTCAGTATCAATGTGCTGAGAAGAAATTTTATGGATATTTTGGGAATTTATTCCCTGGTTGCACAGTCATTGGACGGCGCACTGGAAGAAATAGAGTTGGATGGTGATAATTGTCATTATCAGAAAATCATGATGATGGAAAGCCTCAGGGAAATAGAAAAATGGTTTCTGAAATTTAATGATATTTTTATGGAAAAATTCTGGATTGCCTACAAATGCAGTAGATCTGAAATCCTGCAGAAAGTAGTAAAATATATAGAAGCGCATATCACGGAACCAATCCATCTGTCAGATGCAGCTGCTGAAACAGGAGTTTCCTCAGCTTATCTCAGCACCATGTTCAAAAAAGAAATCGGTTATAATTTCATAGAATATGTAAACCTCCGAAAAATAGAACTGGCCAGACAAATGCTTCAGGATGGAAAAATGGTCTATGAAGTCTCAGAACTTCTTGGATTCGAAAACAGCACTTATTTCTCCAGAGTGTTTAAACGCTATACAGACGTGTCACCCGATACTTATCGGAAACAAATGTAAACCAAACGCAAGAAAGTGAGTTGACAATCCTCCCCGTTTATGATATAAAAAGAAAGTCAAAATCAATCATTAACAGGGAAAGAGGAGAGTCTTATTATGAGTCAGTCATATGCAAAAAGCCCTGCTGCAGAGAGAAAATTTACAACCAGAGAAATGGTACTGGTTGGTATGTTTGCAGCAGTTCTTGCAGTAATATCACAGATTTCACTGCCAATGCCTACCGGTGTACCGATCACCATTCAGGTATTTGGTGTAGCACTTGTAGGAGCAGTACTTGGTTCCAGGCTTGGAACTACAGCAACACTGGTTTACGTTCTGTTAGGAGCTATCGGTCTTCCGATCTTTGCTAACTTCTCAGGCGGAATCAGCAGCATCGTAGGAGTTACAGGAGGATACATCTGGGCATGGCCAATCATGACCTGGCTCTGCGGAATCCGTCCGAAAACAGAGAACAAGACAAAGAATCTTGCAATCTCAATCGTATTCGCACTGATCGGACTTCTGATCGTTGAGACAATCGGTGGTCTGCAGTGGCACTTTGTAGGAGGCTCCATGAGTATCCCGGCAATCGCAGTATACTCCTTAACAGCATTTATTCCAAAGGATATTGTGATCACAGTTCTTGCAGTACTGATCGCAATTCCCATCAGAAAAGGAATCAACAATGCAGGAAACCGCTGATAAAAGTAACAGGTTAAAGAATAGCCTGCCGGAAGACAATCTGTTAAAGCAGGAAAACATAAAGATTCACGGAATCGGACTTGATAAAGCAGGACGGTGTACACACTATCACACACAGCTTGACATAGCTGCATTGCTTTGTGCGAAATGCAGGAAATATTACGCATGCTATTCCTGCCACGATGAACTGGAAGACCATTCATTTGTTGCAACAACACCGGAAGAAGTTTATCCTGTTTTATGCGGAAACTGTGGCAGGAAACTTACACTTCAGGAATACAAAAAAGGCAACTGCCCTTACTGCCACGCAGGATTTAATCCAAAATGCAGTTTACATGAGAATATTTATTTCTGTTGCACTATGTAACGTGTTTTGAAAAACATTTCCGCAATCTGCACGCCCCACTTTGCAGTATATTTTGCAGAAAGCTTTTTCAAACACGCTCTAATGTAGAGAATACAAAATAACAAAAAATTTTGTATTCTCTTTTTATTTGTCAAAAAATCTGATATACTGATTAGAGTTAGAATAGACTAACTAAATCAAACAAATAACAAGAACCTATTTCTTTTATTTGCATACAAATAAAAACAGGAGGAATAAATTGATGGATATAAATGTATTTTATGGAATTTTGATTCCTTTTCTTGGAACTTCTGCAGGAGCCGCCTGCGTATTTTTCATGAAGAAGAATCTGAATGAACAGATTCAAAGGGCACTTACCGGCTTTGCAGCAGGAGTTATGGTTGCAGCTTCCATATGGAGTCTGCTGATCCCGGCAATTGAACAGTCTTCCGAACTGGGGAAGCTTTCATTTGTACCGGCAGCAGTGGGATTTTGGATAGGGGTGCTTTTTTTGCTCTTGCTGGATCACATGATCCCGCATCTTCACCAGAACAGTAACAAGGCAGAAGGTCCGAAGAGCAAACTTCAGAGAACTACCATGCTGGTTCTTGCAGTAACTCTGCATAATATTCCGGAGGGAATGGCAGTAGGAGTCGTATACGCAGGCTATTTAACAGGTCACGCTCAGATCACTATAATGGGAGCAATGGCTCTCTCTATAGGGATTGCCATCCAGAACTTCCCTGAGGGAGCCATTATCTCCATGCCCCTGCGTTCTGAGGGAATGGGAAAAACCAAAGCCTTTGCAGGTGGAGTCCTGTCCGGGATTGTAGAACCTGTCGGTGCAGTCCTTACGATTCTTGCCGCCGGCCTCATTGTCCCGGCACTTCCATATCTTTTAAGCTTCGCTGCCGGAGCTATGCTCTATGTAGTAGTGGAAGAACTCATCCCCGAAATGTCTGCCGGAGAACATTCCAACATAGGAACCCTTTTCTTTGCCATAGGATTCTCTCTGATGATGATACTGGATGTAGCACTTGGATAAACAGATAATAATGCACTATGGACAGAATATGTAGAGAGTACTATAGTAAGCTGTATAGGATTATAGTGATCATCAAAATAATGCTTTATTTCTGAGAATCGCTATAGACAGAAATTAGAGGTGGCAGATTAATGAAAACAGCAGAAACTCCTGCAGGGATATTTACGATCAACAAAGTGAAAATTCCCTCAGCATACACATGTGCAGCAGAACAAAAAATAGAATATATCAGCGAAAATCATATGCAGATCATTACTATGGATCAGGCAGTATCATTTGGAGATCAGATATTGTCCCCCAGAATCTGTCAAAGCTGTATGAATCCTGAAAAAATTATAATCTATCCACTGGAAATAGAATACTTTGGGGAAAAAGTGTTTTTTATGGATCACTATAGTGTAAAAGAATGGAAAAAAGGCGATCCATTACCGGAAATCCATGAATGGTATCCGCATATAAAAAAAGCCAAATGCAATCCATGCAGAAACTGTGGAAGATGTTAAAATTGCACATATGTGCATTGAATGAAAATATGTTGAAAACCAGAATCTGAAATGCTATCATGCAATCGAAATCACAAGTAAATGAGTGTTAGAGTGTGTTTGAAAAATCATTCTCACAATCTGCACGCCCCACTTTGCGGTATATTTTGCCCGAATTCGGTTGCCGTAGCCCGCTACGACGCCCTCATCCGGACAAAATCTCCCACAAATTGTGACGCACATCTTGCGAAAAGCATTTTTCAAACGCGCTCTAGGGTAATACAAGGGAGATTGCATGATGAAAAAGTATGAGATTGGATTATATGAGAAAGCCATGAGAAATACATTATCATGGAGTGAAAAATTAAAATGTGCCAAAGAATGTGGATATGATTACATGGAAATGTGCATAGATGCCACAGATGAAAAAATCAATCGTATCTTCATGAATACAGCAGAAAAAAAAGAAATTATGGAAGCTGTATTTCAGGCGGGACTTCCGATTGGTTCCATGAGTGTAAGTGCTCTGACAAAATATGCGCTGGGCGATCCGGACGAAGAAATCCGAAAGAAAGCAATGCAGATTGCAGAGAAATCCATAGAGCTTGCTGTTGATCTGGGCGTGCGTACAGTTATGATTCCGGGATATGATATCTACTTTGGAGAATCCACAATAGAAACAAAGAAATACTTTCTGGAAAATGTAAAAAAGATTGCAGAAATCGCAGAACGCGAGGGAATTCTGGTAGGATTTGAAACCATGGAGAATAACTTCATGAACACTACCGGAAAAGCAGTCCAGTATGTAAACATGGTAGATTCCGCATATCTGAAAATCTACCCGGATGCAGGAAATATCACAAACGCAGCAGTAGAGAATCAACACGATGTATGCGAAGATCTCTCCTTGGGTAAGGGAAAACTGATCGCGCTCCATCTGAAAGAAACAAAACCGGGAATCTTCCGCGAAGTTCCTTTTCTCACAGGCCATGTACAGTTTGAAAAAATCATTAACACAGCATGGAGCCTGGGTGTCCGCCGCTACGTAACTGAATTATGGGACGTAGGAAAAGAGAACTGGAAAGAAGATATCTGTTTTGCAAATCAGAGTATGCGTACACTTCTGGACAGAGAAGCATAAATTAAGCAGTTGGAAACATAAACAAATAATAAAAGAGAAAGCGAAGAATGATAGATGTTCTTTTCTTTCTCTTTTTTGTTCACTGTAAATTACAAATGTTCAAACACTGAAAAAATGTAAATTGCACATTTGTGCAGATAGTGAAAATATGTTGAAATATAAAAATGCAGGTGATAATATACTCTCAACAAGAGAAAAACGTTATAATCAAAAGGAGAGAGATTCATGAGTAAGATTAGTGAAATGACAAGACAGAGCTGGATTGAAAGTACTTTTCCGGAATGGGGTACGTGGTTAGTAGAAGATATTGAGAACGAAGTAGTAGCGCCGGGAAATGTAGCAATGTGGTGGTTAGGATGTACAGGTGTATGGTTCAAGACACCGGCAGACACAAACATTACCATTGACCTCTGGTGCGGAAACGGAAAACGTACACACGGTGATGGAAAAATGAAAGTCGGACATCAGATGGCAAACATGTGTGGAGGAAGAGCCATGCAGCCAAACCTGAGAAACGTTCCATTTGTAATTGATCCATTTGCATTTAAGAAAGTAGATGCAGTTCTTGCCACACATTATCATCAGGATCATATGTCACCGGAGTGGGCGGCACATGTGATCAACAGTGGAATGACAACTACAGATGAAAACGGAAAAGAAATTCCGGTGCCATTTATCGGACCAAAGAAATCCGTAGAACTCTGGCAGAAATGGGGTGTTCCGGCAGAACGCTGCATCACAGTAAAACCTGGTGACACCATTAAGATCAAAGACATCGAGATTGTAGCGCTGGATTCCTTTGACAGAACCTGTATCGTAACAACAGATTCCACAGGTCCGGACAGAGAAGAACTTACAGGTGTGTGCCCGACAGACATGGACGACAAAGCAGTTAACTATCTGGTAAAGACACCAGGCGGAAATATTTATCATTCCGGAGATTCACACTTCTCCATCTACTTTGCAAAACACGGAAAAGACTATGATATTGATGTAGCATTCGGTTCATTTGGAGAAAATCCTATCGGTATGCAGGATAAGATGACATCTATCGATATCCTTCGTATGGCAGAAAACCTGAAATGTAAAGTAGTTGTTCCGATCCACTGGGATGTATGGACAAATTTCCAGGCAGACTGCGATGAGATCAAGGTTCTGTATGATTTCAAGAAAGACAGAAATGAATATAAATTCCATCCGTTCTTCTGGCAGGTAGGCGGCAAATATACATACCCGGCAGACAAGGACAAGATTTACTATCACCACAGAAGAGGATTTGAAGACTGCTTCGAAGCACCGCAGAATATTCCGTTCCGTTCCTGCCTGTAAAAACAGAATTGTCTGGAGACGGTCGGTAAGGGGTTTATTATGTGAGAGAAAAATAGAAAGTATATGAGGAGAAATTTGGGATGAATGTATTGGTAATTGATGTAGGAACATCAAGTATGCGAGGAATACTTTTTGAACATCAGGGGAAATGTCTGACAGAGAAACAGGAATTCTATCAGGCAACCTATCTGGAAAACAGTTGGGTAGAACAGAATCCGGCAGACTGGGAAAATGCACTATACAGCATTTTGAAACAGTCCGTAGCAGAAGCTGAGAATATGGGAGAGAAGATTGATGCAATTTCCATTACTTCACAGCGTTCTTCTGTAATTCCGGTAGATGAGAATATCCGTCCGCTGAGTAATGCAATCATGTGGCAGGATAAAAGAACAAATCATATCTGCGAATCTATGGAAAACCTGAATGACAAGGTATTTTCTCTATGCGGTTCCAGAGTCAATCCGGTGTTTTCAGGCTCCAAGATGATGTGGATCCGTGAAGAACGTCCGGAAATCTATGCAAAAACATATAAATTCATGGTCATCCCGGATTATCTCATTTATCTGATGACCGGACGTATCTGCACAGATTATACATATGGAAGTCGTTCACTTCTGATGAACATCCGTACTCATGAATGGGATGATGAACTTCTGGAAATTTTTCATGTAGAAAAAGAAAAATTGTGCGAACTGGTAGAGCCGGGAAGTGTCTGCGGACATATTACAAAAGCCTTTGCAGAGATCACGGGATGTCAGGAAGGAATTCCTGTGATCACAGCCGGAGGTGACCAGCAGTGTGGAGCCATCGGACAGGGAGTAGTCAAAAAAGGTGTCATGTCTGTAACAACCGGAACAGGTGGCTATCTTATCACAGCAACAGATCAGGTGCCGGAAAATCTGGAACAGGATGCAATCTGCAACTTCTCATCTGTAAAAGGCCAGTATATTCTGGAATCCAGTGTATTAACCTGCTGTTCTGCATTTGACTGGTTCAGAAGACAGTTCTATCCGGACAGTTCTTTTGATGAGATTAACCGTGAAGTAGAACAGACACCCATTGGTTCCCACGGATGTCTTTGTATTCCATACTTTATGGGAAGGTCCACACCGGACTGGAATAATATGGCAAAAGCAGAGTTTGCAAATGTAACTCTCGGAACAACAAAGCAGGATATGCTGAGAAGCCTTCTGGAGGGAATCTGCTATGAAATCCGCAATGGAATCGATATTATGAACAAATATGTAAAAGTTTCTGACATCTACATCAATGGAGGTCTTTCCAACAGCGTTCCATTCAATGACATACAGACCAATGTCTATGGTATGAAGATCATCCGCAGAGGAAAAGCAGATGCCACAGCCAGAGGGGCACTTATGATCGCAGTCACAGCAATGGGAATTTTTGAGAATGTAGAAAAAGCATTTGAGTGTATCAGCCGTCAGGACGAAGTGAAAATTTATCTTCCGGATGATAAAAAGATTCTGGAATATGAAAGATACAGGGCACAAATGAACCGTATTTATAAGAGAGTGTGGGGGGAGAAACAAAAAGATGGCAAGTTTGAATTCCATATTTAATTTTCTGACAAGTAATATCCTGACAAGAGCAGAGCTTTTTGTAGGTCTGATCATATTACTTGGATATATTCTTCAGCGAAAACAATGGTATGAATGTGTGGGAGGATTTTTCAAGGGTGTGATTGGCTACCTGATCCTGATGGTAGGTGCCAACGGACTGATCACCACATTCCGTCCGATCCTTGTTGGATTAAATGAAAGATTTCAGCTAAATGCAGTTGTAATTGATCCGTATTTCGGATTGAATGCTGCAAATGAAGCATTAGAGAGCATCGGCTGCTCTGCTGCATGGGCAATGACATCACTTCTCATTGCATTTATCTGGAACATTATTTTACTGATTTTCAAAAAGTGGACGAAGCTGAGAACACTTCTTCTCACCGGACACATTATGGTGCAGCAGGCTACTACAGTTACCTGGATCGTATTCCTGTTTATTCCATATCTGAGAAATATTACAGGGGCGATTCTGGTAGGAATGCTGGTAGGTACTTATCAGGCAGTCAGCTCCAATCTTACAGTAGATGCCTGTTTCAACCTTACAGACGGAAAAGACAGATTTGCAATTGGGCATCAGCAGATGGTTGCAGTATGGATCACGGATAAAGTAGCACACATATTCGGAAAAAAAGAAAACTCCATTGAAAACCTTAAATTTCCGGGATTCCTCAAGATGTTTGAGGACAACATTACTGCAACATCTACTTTAATGCTTGTGTTTTTCGGAACCATCATGGCAATCCTCGGTGAAGATTTCATGCGCCAGATTGACAGCGGATTTGCAGAAACAACGGCTTTTCCGGTATATATTCTGATTCAGTCATTATATTTTACCGTATATCTTCAGATTTTAAATATGGGCGTGAAGCTCTTTGTAGGTGAACTGACAGCGTCATTCAAGGGAATTTCAGATAAACTTCTCCCGGGTGCAGTTCCGGCAGTAGACTGTGCGGTTGCATTCAACTATGCACCGGGAAATGCAGTAACCATCGGATTCCTCTGTGGAATGGTAGGACAGGTGATTGCAATTCTGGGACTCATCGTGTTCCATTCCCCGGTTATCATTATCATGGGATTTACTACAGTATTCTTTGACAACGCTATTATCGCCATTTTTGCAAACAAACGGGGCGGTGTAAAAGCAGCCATGATCATCCCGTTTATCTGTGGCCTGATCCAGGTACTGCTGGGCGCAGTTACTGTATGGCTTGTAGAACTGGTGCCGTACGGTGGATGGCATGGAACAACTGACTTCTCGACTGTATGGCTTGGAATTTCTGCACTGTTGAAATGGCTTGGACTTCCAGGCGCGATTATCGCTATCATACTGATGCTTCTGATTCCGCAGATCCAGTATGCAAAATCGGATAAAGAAAATTATTTTTAGATGAATCAGACAAAAGTATTTGATTCAGAAAGGAAGTAATCACAATGAATAAAAAAGTACTGGCAAATCTGGAAAAATGTTATTCCATAGCTCCATTACATTATAAAAATGCAGACCACATTCTGGTAGCAGCAGAAAAAACTGACAGATGTATTCTGTTTGATATCAATGGAAATGAAGAAGAAACCGTATGGGAGGGTCCTGGCGGAGTTATGACAATGGTGCAGGTTCCGGGAACAGACGGACAGTTTCTGGCAACCCATAAATTCTATTCTCCTAATGATTCCAAAGAAGCAAAGATCATCATCGCCACACCAAAGGACGGAGAATGGGAGATACGCACTCTGACAGATCTGCCGTTTGTACACAGATTTGATATCATTGAAAGCGAGGGAAAACATTACCTGATCGCATGCTGTCTCAAATCCGGGCATGAATACAAGGATGACTGGTCAAGCCCTGGAAAAGTATATGCAGCACTTCTTCCGGAGGATCTCAGTAGCTTTGATGATAAACATCAACTGAAACTGGAAGTAATTAAAGACGATATGCTGAAAAACCACGGATACTACAGAGTAGTAAGAGATGGAAAAATGTCATCTATCGTCTGCTGTGATGGTGGAGTATTCCGTTTCTATCCGCCCACATCTGCAAACCCGGAATGGACAATAGAAACCCTGTTGGAAACTCCTGCAAGCGATGCCACTCTCATCGACTTTGACGGAGACGGAAAAGATGAATTGCTGGTATTATCTCCATTCCACGGTGACACTGTTCTGATCTACAGAGAAAAAGACGGGAAATATGAACTTGACTATGAATATCCGGAGAAAATCGAATTTCTCCATGCAATCTGGAGCGGGGAAATCCAGGGAAAACCGGTAGTCATGATCGGTCACAGAAAAGGAAACAGAGATCTCCTGAAATTCTGCTGGGAAAACGGACAGTATCACGCAGAACTGATAGATCACGACTGTGGTCCGGCCAATGCTTATGGATTCCATAAGGATGGGAAAGATTATGTGATTTCTACAAACCGTGAAATTAATGAGATTGCTATGTATGAATTTGACTAAAAAGGTTAAAACTGTTCTTTGATTTTTGATGCCAGAGTTAACTTTTTTATTTATGATTTGGACAGCAGAGAGTGAATAATGTAGTTGATCATAGAAAGGAAAACAGATAATGTTAGAAGAACTGAAACAGCGTGTATATGAAGCGAACATGCAGCTTCCGGCACATGGTCTGGTAACATTCACATGGGGAAATGTCAGCGAAATTGACAGAGAAAGTGGATATTTTGCCATCAAACCAAGTGGTGTACCATATGAAAATCTGAAACCAGAGGATATGGTAATCATGGATCTGAATGGCAATAAAATTGAGGGCAAATATAATCCATCCTCCGATACTCCGACTCATATTGAACTTTACAAAGCATTTCCGGAAATCGGAGGTATTGTGCATACTCACTCGTCCTATGCAACAAGCTGGGCGCAGGCAGGAAGAGACATCCCATGCTATGGTACCACTCACGCAGATTATATTTACGGAGAAGTCCCATGTCTCAGATGCCTTACAAAAGAAGAAATTGACCAGTCATATGAGCAAAATACAGGTCTTCTGATTGTAAATGAATTCAGGAAAATGAAAAAAGATGTTCTTGCAGTTCCGGCAGTTTTATGCAAAAACCATGGTCCATTCGCCTGGGGAAAAGACGGTATGGAAGCAGTTCACAATGCAGTAGTCCTTGAAGAATGTGCCAAAATGGCAATGCGTGCCGAACTTATCAATCCACAGGTAAAACCTGCACCGCAGGAATTACAGGATAAACATTATTATAGAAAACACGGTGCAAATGCATACTACGGACAGAATGTGTGAAACGTAATATAGTACGTGTGATCAGAAAAGTCAGACCATAAAAATGGAAATGACAAAAATAGAGGATAGTTTGTGAAAGTCTGCAGAGACTTTACAAATTATCCTTTTTTCGAATATAATGATGTCAGAGTTAAAACCTCTTTTGATACTGATATAATGGAAAGGGATATGGAACAGCAATGGAAGACATGAAAAAATATGAAAATATGACCGTTCAGGAGAAATGGAGCATTCTGGCCACGGTAGCGAATTTATATTACAATTCAGAAATGACACAAAACGAAATTGCAGACAGGATGTATACATCCAGATCCAAAATTTCCAGAATGCTGAAAGAAGCAAGAGAACTCGGTATTGTAGAAATTTCCATTAAAGAACCCTGGGAACGTGACCTGAATCTGGAAAAAGAAATTCAGCAGACTTACGGTGTCAAAACAGTAAGAGCTGTTTCCTCAAGAGATATCAGCAAGGAGCAGATTACCAGCCGCCTGTCAGAAGTTTCCGCATATTATCTGGATTCTGTTGTTAAAGAAAAGATGGTAGTAGGAATTTCATGGGGAAATACTCTTTATCATATAGTGAAATATATTGATGCAAATAATAAGAAAAATATTCCTATTACAGTGGTTCCGATTATGGGTGCCTCAAATGTGAAACGTCCGGAACGGGATGCCATGGATCTGGCAAAAGACCTGGCTTCTGCATACGGTGGAACATATCAGTATATCTATGCCCCCCTTTTTGTGAAAAATAAAGAATTAAAAGAAATCCTTATTCAGGATGATACCATTAAAACAGCTCTGCAGCTTGCACAGAATGCAGATGTAATTCTGACAAGTGTCGGTTCTGTGGAGTATAAAACCTGGGAGAATTACCTTGGGGAAAGCACTTTTCATCTTCTGGGAAATAAAGGAGCGATTGGACATATTGGCGGTCATTTCTATGATATCAATGGGAAAGAAATCAATACTTCCTTAAATGACAGAATGATAGGAATTGGGTATGATGATCTGGAGAGGTGTAAAAATGTAGTCTGTGTTGCTTATGGAGAAGCAAAAGCAGCTGCTGTTGCTGGCGCTTTGCGAGGTGGTTTTATTAATACGCTGATTATTGATTCTGCCTGTGGAGAGAAATTGCTGTAACAGAATGGAGGTAAAAAATGGACTACAGAAAATTCGGTGAATGCTATTACATAAGAATGGATCGTGATGACGAGATTATCAGTACAATCCTCGAAATATGTAAAAAAGAAAATATCAGATCAGCCACTTTTTCCGGAATCGGAGGATGCAAGGATGCAGAAATCCAGACCTTTATCCCAGAGACAGGCAGCTTCGAAGAACAGCGCATTTTAGGAATGCTTGAGTTGGTATCTTTAAACGGCAACGTGGTAACAGGTGAAAATAATATCTGTTACCATCATACTCATGCAGTATTCTCTTATAAAGATGGTGAACGACATTGCATGGCAGCAGGTCATATGAAATCAATTACTGTACTGTATACTGCAGAAATCGAACTTCGTCCGGTAACAGGCGGAACTATCCACCGTAAATATGATCCTGAAACAGGGACTGGATTCTGGGATTTTAACTAAACCTTAGAAAACGATTTGTTTTGATTGAGCAAGGAATTCTTGTGCAAACCTTCAAACTGATGTAAGATAAGATTACTCAGTTTGGAGGTTATTAGCAGTTAAATATAAATTATAAAATTATATAAGCACATGTTGAGTTTTATAAGACGTTAGAATAGAATATCATTGAAATGAGTTGATGCTTTGAGTAAATATTATTCTATACATGAATTTTCAAAAATTATAGGCGTATCTGCCCAGACATTACGAAATTGGGATGCCAATGGAAAACTTCATCCGCATCATACTACAGTAAGTGGCTATAGATA
>ENA-OQNI01000313-OQNI01000313.1-human-gut-metagenome-genome-assembly--contig:-NODE-313-length-72684-cov-11.956586_pt1 | contig 72684 bp, 66 predicted proteins | sample MGYA00242627_ERZ504876 | MGnify/ENA primary metagenome ERZ504876 (study PRJEB26092, sample SAMD00036386) | human gut metagenome | host: Homo sapiens | study: EMG produced TPA metagenomics assembly of... | reverse complement strand
GACAACAAAACAGAAAGTTTTATCGAAAGACATTTGCGTAAGAACGGCTGAATTTCAGCCGTTCTTCGCGTTTCTTTCCATTATTCAAAACTTTTCATTAGGGCGCTTATGCAAAGCTTTCCATAAGCGCCCAGGGGAGGTGTAGTCTGATGAAAGAACTGAAAACAAAGAAAAGCGCGGAAGGAGCGCGCGTAAAGGAAAAGAGTGATGCTTTGCCGCGTGCGGCAAAGCGTATGCTGCGGGCGGGTCTGATGGAAAGGCAGGCTTCCCGGCAGCGTGATACGCAGGAGAAAGCGCCGGAGCGTGCAGCAGAGGAACAGGTGGAGCGTGCTGCGCTGCGGGGCGGGGAGACGGCTGCGGACGCAGGCCGGGCGGTATTCAGGCAGGCTGTGCCTCTGCGGGCAGAACGGGAAAAGGACCAATGGACGGATGCACAGGCAGTAGGCCGTTATCGCTCTGCATCACGGGCCGCGCATACCGATGGTGTGGGACAGAAAACAGAGAAAATTTCCCGAAATCGGGAAATTTTGAATCGGGCGCAGGAGGTGGCTTCACGCCGGTCTGACACACTGAGGCCGGGAGCTATGCGGCAGAAAAGAACGGTGCACGATGGTGCGCACCGTTCTTCTGCATTTTTTAAGAGAGGGCATGAAATTGCCGAAGCGTCCAAGGGCGCTTCACAAAAACAGGCGGCGCGCCAATTTGCACGGCAGACTGTACAAGCAACCGTACAGGCGGCCCGGAGTGCGGGCAGGCTGCTGGCACAGGCCGGGCAGACGGCGGCGCGGGTGGCGTCCGCCGTGTTATCCTGGTCAGGCGCAGCGCTTGCCGCGGCGTCGCCTGTTTTGGTTCTGGTTCTCATTGCGGGGATGGTGGGGGCGTTTCTGGCTTCTCCCTTCGGCGTGTTCTTTTCCAACGAAACGACACAGGACGGGATGCTCATGCGGCAGGCGACGACGGAGCTGAACGAAGAATACTACGCCCGCATCGGTCAGATCGAACAAGCGAACCCCCATGATATTTTGGAAATCGAAGCATCGGATGGTGTTTCTGCCATTCGGTGGGAGGATGTGCTCTCTGTCTACGCCGTCAAAGTCACAACAGATGGTGTGAACGGCATGGACGTTGTGACCATGGATGAACAGAAAAAAGAGATTTTGCGCGGTGTGATGTGGGATATGAACCAGATCACATACAGAAGCGTTACGGTGAAAAAAGAGGTGGAGATGGTTACAGAGGATGAGGACGGAAATGAGGTGGTCGAGATGCAGGAGATAGAAGAAACGACGCTGACGGTCTATCTGCACCACACAACGCCGGAGCAGATGGCCGCGGCCTATGGCTTTACTGAACAGCAGAACGAGCATCTGGCGCTGCTGCGGCATGAGGAATACAGCGTCATGTGGGCGTCTCTGTTGGGAGGCTTTACCCATGGCGGCGGTATGATCGGCAGCGACGCCGATTGGGTAGGCACGGGCATTTTTGCATGGCCGCTGCCGCAGAGCTTTACCATCATCTCACAGTTTGGATACCGCACCGACCCGTTTACGGGCGAAATATCCTACCACAGCGGGACGGATATTGCCGCGCCGTATGGTACGCCGGTTCTTGCGGCAGCGGGAGGCACGGTGACAGTTGCAAACGCGACCGACCCGTGGGGCGGAAGCTATGGGTATTACGTAAAGATACAGCATGATGGAACGTTTGACACGCTGTACGCCCACTGTTCCAGCATCTGTGTCACGCCCGGACAGCAGGTGCAGCAAGGGGAGGTCATCGGCTATGTGGGCAGTACGGGGAACAGTACGGGCAACCATCTACATTTTGAGGTTTGGGAGAATAGAGAGAGAATGGATGCAATGGAATATTACAAGGTAAATTAACAGGAAGTGTGCAATACTGGAAAAGTGCATGCAGCCAAGAAAACTGATGCTTCAATACTTGCTTCTAATCTCTATTTTTTTAGCTCAACACTGAAAATGTATTTGTCGCCGCGCACAATGCTTTTTGTGTATTCAGCACAGGCCCCGTTTTCATGGGTAAAACGCTCCAACAAAATGCAGGGAAGCGTGCCGGTGATCTGCAGCAGCTCTTTTTCCTGGGGTAAAGGCATAACAGGACGCAGGGTTTCCCGGACGTTGTGTATCTCAAACCCATAAGCAGCTGTCAAGAAGTCATAGAGTGAACCGTTCTCCAAACGCTCTACATCCAAAGAAGGAAACCGTTTCACCGGAAGGTAACTGGTTTCTATCATCAAGGGCTCGCCCTGCCCGGAGCGCAGGCGCACCAATTCATGAACGGCGCTGCCAGTGGCATGTCCTGTTTTGCGGCAGAGACGCTCATCTACCGGGCGCATTGCGTAACTGACAACATGATTCGAGATCGTGATGTTGTCCTTTTTCAGCGTGCTGCTGAAGGAATAGAATTGTGTGAGCGGCTGGGTCAGAAAAGCGGGCTGAATAAAAGTACCTGCTCCCGGCATCGTATAGATGACTTCCGCCTGGTTCAAAAGGTCCAGGGCGGTGCGCAGCGTATAGCGGCTTACATGGTACTTATCGCATAGTACACGTTCTGCTGGCAGGGGTTGGTTTCGGGCAAAAACGCCGGTTTTTATGTCGTTAAGAATCTGCCTGTAAACCTCAAGATACAAAGCCTCTGTTTTCATCCCGATCCCTCCGCCATGGAAGTTTTATCAATAATATATTATCTAAAATAAATTCAAAAATCAAATCAGATTAACAGGGTTTTGAAATGCATTCGCTGTCCAGCCTCAATGGGAAGTGCCTTGAATATCCATACCAATTCCATAATTGGTACGAAAAAAACCGTACCAATTATGGAATTGGGCTGAAATTCACCAAAATATTGCTTGCCTCCCCAAAAAAATGTACACTATGCTTAAAGAGAGACGGAAGCGTGACGGATACGCGGTTCAAGAGGTGAGAAAATGACGTACTGGATCGGCATAGACGGTGGAGGTACAAAGACGGCGTTTGCGCTGTCTGCCGCAGATGGAGTTCCCATTCAAACACTTGCCACTACTGGTTGTTCGTACCAGGTGTTGGGTGTGGAGGCCGTGGTGAATATACTGCGAAAAGATACGGCACGTCTACTTTCCCAGGCGGGTGTGGAATGGAGCGATTGTGCAGGCTGCTGTATCGGGCTGCCTTGTTACGGAGAAAATCCCGAAATAGATAGCTTTATCGTAAAACAGATGGAAAAAGCGTTTGCACCGGTACCCGTTCACATTGTGAATGACGCAGAAGTGGGCTGGGCCGGGTCTCTGGAATGCCATGAGGGCATCCATGTGGTGGCCGGCACAGGCTCCATTGCATTTGGCCGTGGATGCGATGGCCAAAGCGCCCGCAGCGGAGGCTGGGACGAATTTTACGGGGATGAGGGCAGCTGCTATTGGGTGGGCCGTCAGGCCATGAGTCTGTTCAGCAAAGAGGCAGACGGACGTGTACCCAAAGGTGCGCTGTATGACATTGTACGCAAAGAATGCGGCTTGCTGAGGGATTTCTATTTTACCCATGTAGTGAAAGAATCCTATGCCCCTTACCGCACAGAAGTGGCGGCGTTCCAAAAATATGCCTGTCAGGCCGCCGAGGAAGGAGATCATGCGGCGGCTGAATTGTATCGCGAGGCTGCCAGAGAACTGGCGCTGATGGTAAGGGCAATCAAAAAACAGCTGCGGTTTTCCACAGATATTGTGGATGTCTCTTATTTTGGAGGCCTTTTCAAAGCGGGGGAACTGATTTTGAAGCCTTTCCGGGAAGAAGTGGAAGCTTTGGACTGCAATTTAAAACCGCCATGCCGCACAGCAACAGAAGGCGCCCTGCTGCTTGCGATCGAATATTTTAACGCTTAATGGAGGACTGAAACATGTTTTTGACAGAACAGGAGATTTTGGACACACCTCGTGCACTGGAGCGCACCTGCCGATACTTTGATGAACGGCTGGAAGAACATAAAAACTTCTTTGCCCGCAACGCGCAGAAAAAGTTCGCGTTTTTTGGCTGTGGCTCCAGTTATATGCTTGCCAAAAGCGCGGCGGCCATTTTCGGTGCGCTGCCCGGTACAAGCGCGGTAGCTGTACCGGCAGGCGATTATCTGGTATCGCCAAAAAGTTGGAGTGAAGCATTGAAAGACAGCATTGTAGTCACACTGTCCCGCTCAGGCCACACATCGGAACTGGTGATGGCGGTAAAAGAAATTCGTCAAACGCTGCGCTGCCCGGTGATCTCCATTTCTGCCGAGCAGGGAAACGATTTGATGCCGCTCAGTCAGCAGGATATCGTGCTGGATTGGTGTTATGATAAAAGCGTGTGCCAGACCCGTACCGTGACGAGCTTCTACGCGGCAGTTTTGCTGTTGGCCGCCGCCTATGCGGGCAGAGCAGAGCTTTCCGCTGCTGTACATACTGCTGCTGCAAAATGCGAAGCATTCCAGCAGGAAAACCGGGATACGCTGGCCAAAGCCGCTGCACTGCCCTGGGATAATGTGGTGGTGCTGGCGGATGGCCCCCTGTGCGGCATTGCCGAGGAGGGTGCGCTGGCCTTCACGGAAATCAGCATGCTGTGCGGGCGTTACTTCCATGTACTGGATTACCGCCACGGCCCCATCGTGATCAGCGGTAAAAACACCCTTACGGTGATGGTGCTGCGTCCCGGCGAAGAAGCCTTGCAGAAAGCAATGGTGGACGATGTGTTGGCAAAGGGCGGCCCGGTGGTCACGGTATCTGATAAAGAAGGAAACCCTTGGGGCGGTGTCGCCAATGTACAGATAATCGGTGTGGATGATTTCGCCGCCTGGGGCGTACTGTTTATCTATGTGTGCCAACTTATGGCTCTGCTGAAAGCGGTGGAGCTGGGCGGCAATCCCGATCAGCCCAAAGGGCTCGATCCGTATATCAAGCTGTAACGGCAGACCAACAACTTGTATGAGAGCCGGAGGGTGCACAGTCCGGTTTGCATAGCGATAACAGGAAAAGGAGGCTGAGGAATGAGGCCAGCAAATTTTTTGGCTGTTGATACGGAAGATAGCTTCATCAGCGGGCGCAGCATTCGTGTTGTCTATCAGCCGAGCAGCCAAACTATTACGCTCTATCGAGTAGAGGGGCGCAAGGCTGTTCAAGCGAGCAAGCCGTCAAAGATGGGATATCTTGCAGTAGACGGAAAAAGAGTATGTGATTTTACAAACTTTGCCTGTACAATTGAGCGGAATATATCCGGGAAATTGGGAATAGGAGAGCGGATGACGATCACATCCTATAGTCCGAGCTTAGGAGTGAAGCGTACTTACATACTCGAAGCATCCGATACGGTAAAAGGGGCGCTTTATACGCAAACTTTTTACCAGACAGAAAATCAAGCGCTCTGTGCAGATATGTTTGTAGACAGCTTGTTTGAACTGTACGATCCGGGAGAGATTGTTTGGAGTTTTAACGGCGGCGGCGAAGGCCCCACTACGTTTTATGACCAGCTTCAGAAAATCGATTTGACTGCTCCCGAAAAATTCTATCGAGAAAACAGGCAGGACTATACAGCTGCCGCGCTTCCAATCGCCGATGCCTACAATGCCCAAGGGGGAATCACAATCGGGGATGCCTCTCCCACCAGACGGGAAGTGCATACTCCTGTGAAAGAAACAAAAGACTCGGTACAAGTATCAATTGAATGGCCCGGAAAAACGATTACAAGCGGGGAACCGTTAGCAGCGGGGCAAAGTTTTATCATTGTCCATCAAGGTGATTACTTTGTAGGTCTGCGTGGATACAAGTATGCTATGGAGCATCTTGGGATCGTGATGAAAACCGATATTTCTCAGCGGAGCTACCAGCAGCGTTGGGAAGGATGGGGATGGGCCTTTGACTGGACAGCGGAGTTGATTATTAACGAGCTGGATTTTCTGCAAAAGGCGGGCGTTAAGCAAATCACGATTGACGACGCCTGGTATGATCATGCTGGTGACTGGCAGTTAAACCCCGAAAAATTCCCCAATGGGGAAGAAGATATGATCCGCCTTGTAAAGGCAATTCATGATCATGGGATGACTGCGTTGTTATGGTGGAGGCCCTGTGATGGCGGACGTGATGACAGCAAGCTGTATAAAGAACATCCTGAATACTTTATTATGCACAAGGATGGCAGCACCGCAAAAATAGGAGGGCCAGGCAAAACCTGCACGTGCCATTGGTGCCAGACGGCTGGGTACGCCCTTTGTCCCGGCTCTGAGGGAGCCATTCAAATCACGAAAGATTTTATCAATCGAGCAATGAAACGCTGGGGATTCGATGGCTTCAAAGGGGACTTCGTGTGGAGTTTGGCGAAGTGCTATAATCCCGCGCATAACCACAAGTATCCGGAAGAATCTACTGAGCGGCAAACCGAGTTTTACAAAGCGGCTCATGACACCATGATGGCCAATGATCCGGAAACATTCAATCTGTTGTGCAACTGTGGCGCACCACAAGATTTTTATGGCTTGCAGTACATGACGCAAGTGGTCACGGCAGACCCTGTTTCATTGGATCAGACGCGAACACGTGTTAAAGCATACAAAGCATTAATGGGAGACTATTACCCGATCACGACCGACCACTGTCAGATATGGTATTCCACTACGGTAGGTACAGGTTCGGTAATCATTGAAAAAACAGCTTTCACGGGAGCAGAAGCGGAAGAATATGCGCGCTGGCTGGGAATCGCCAACCGCGAAGAACTGCACAAGGGGCGTTTTATCGGTGATTTGTACAGCTATGGCTTTGAGCCTTATGAAACCTATGTTGTGGAAAAAGATGGAGTTATGCATTATGCATTCTACCGTGATGGGAAACGCTGCCTTCCGAATGGGTATCCGGAAATTGAACTCAAAGGGCTTGCGCCAGACAAGATGTATCGTATTGTGGACTATGTGAACGACCGTGTCGTAGCAACAAATCTGATGGGCGACCATGCGGTGTTCAACACGCGCTTTGCAAAAGACCTGCTGGTAAAGGCAGTGGAGATCACAGAACCAGATGCAGAGCCGATAGAAAAAGACTGGGGTTTTACACAGCTGAAAGCGGATGCGCCTGCGCTTGTGTATGCGGGCGGGTGGCAGAATGCGGAGGGCGGAAAAGCGACGAGCGGAGCGGGCGATGCCGTTGAGTGCAGGTTTGCGGGCACGGCCGTGCGCTGGTATGGGGATAAAACGGTTGACCCCGGCACAGCGGAGGTGTATTTGGACGGTAAGCTGGCGGCAGAAGTTTTGACCGGCGGCGGGGCAGAGCCAGACATTTGTTTGTTTGAAGCGTTGGATATTCTGCCCACGGTGCACACCTTGAAAATTGTCTGCAAATCAGGCGTTACCCATATTACACGCATTGCGATTGAAGAAGCAGTCCCGGAGCCTGTTTATGAAAACGTAGACCCGCTTTCTGATCGTATTATTTACAACGGGAAGTGGGAGACCGAAGAAAATGCGGCAATGCCCATGGGGAGAGCGAAGCTGTCCGGCGAAAGCGGCGCATCCTTTGAAATGAGTTTCAACGGTTCTGCGATCCGCTGGTATGGGAAAAGGATCATCAGCCCCTATGCGGTCGCGATGGTCTACCTAGATGGCGAGCAGGTAGAGACGGTGTATACCTATGGCGAGGATGAGTTCGGAAAGATCCTTTTTGAAAGAACAGGATTAAAACCAGGGAAACATACCATCAAGATTGTACAGAGTATGCACACTATTGAGGTGGAGTGCATGGCTGTTGGCAATGATGTCGAACTTTAAAGGAGGGGATTATGATGTCTGCAAACTTGAATGAAGCTGTTTCTGAAAAAGAGGCAGTGCGGCAAGAAGAACCCACCATGTGTAAGAAACGCGAGATTTTGGGCCATGCAATTGGTGCTTTGGGTCACGATGCAATGGGGAATCTGCAGGGTACCTGGCTGGTACCTTTCATGACGGACATTATGGCATTACCGGCGACCTTTTTGGGTATCCTTCTGGCTTGCGCCAGAATTTTCGATGGCGTGAACGATATGTTTATGGGCGTGATTGCTGATAAAAGCAGGAGCCGTTTTGGCCGTTATCGCGGATGGATTTTGCGCGGTGGCCTGACATTTGCGATTTCTATCGTACTTGCTTTCGTTATCCCCAGCGCAAACATGACGGTACGAATGATATGGGCAGCAGTGACTTATGTCGCATTGGATATCACGTTTACAATGGTGGATATCCCGTTCTGGAGCCTGCCTGCTGCAATGACCAGCAATACGCAGGAACGCGGCAAAATTACTGCTTACACCACAGCAGCATCGAACGCCATCGCTGGCGTGATTGGTGTTGTTGTTCCATTGGCCTTGGTAGCATTCGGTGGTGACGGTAATCCCAAGTCATATTTTATTGTAGCAATTCTTGTGGCTGTTTTTGGCGCGGCAATGTACTTGATTTCCTTTGCGCTGGTTCGTGAGCATGTTACTCCGCCTGCACAACAGAAGTTTGATATGAAACTGGCGCTGAAAAATGTATTTTTGAACAAGCCGTTGCTTCTGCTGCAAGTTTCCAATATTTTTGTGCTCTTTGCTATTATTATGCGCTATGGCTTCAATTACTATTACTGCCAGTACAATCTGGGGAATTTGATGTATATGACGGTGTTTTCGACGATCTCCCTCTTTGTTTCGCCCTTGGGCGGATTGTTGTTCCCTGTTGTTGCAAAGAAGCTGGGTAAGAAAAATACCTTGATTATGCTGGCGGTAACGTACACTGCAATGGCTGTCATCATGTTCTTTGCGGGACAGGTAAACGTTATGGTCGTTTTTGTATGCTACGCTATTTCGGGACTTTGCACAGGCGCGGCGATTGTAGCTGTAAATGCCATGATGATGGATACTATCGAGTATGGCGAGTGGAAAACTGGCCAGCGTAATGAGGGCGTAATTACTGCAACCCGATGCTTTGTCAGTAAGGTTGTAAACGCCGGTGTGGGTGTTGTACTCGCTTTCGTAATTGGTCTAACCGGCTATGTCCCTTTGGCGGAACAGTCTGCCAGCACTTTGAGTGCGTTCCACCTGGTTTGGACGCTGGGCTGCGCAGGTTGCATGATCCTGGCCGTTGCACCGATGCTGTTCTACAAACTGACCGAAAAACGTCACGCAGAGATCATGGAAGAACTGGCCGCCCGCAAGGCTGCCAAAGGCGAATAACCCGTTCCATACAAACCCTATAACTCTTGTTTGAGTGAAGGAAGCACCCGGCGAAGGCTGCCTTCGCCGGGTGCTTTTTGCCTAATTCTGAAGAAAGGTGACAAAACATGCCTCAAAACCCTATTCTTACACTTTTGCAAAATAGGGCTTCTGCCCGCGAAAAAGGAATTTACTCCTGCTGCAGCGCCAACGAATATGTGATCCGTGCGGCTCTGCGCAGGGCGAAGGCTGTCGATACGGTGGTGCTGGTAGAAGCGACTGCCAATCAGGTGAACCAGAACGGCGGCTACACCGGCATGACGCCCGCCATTTTTTACGGCTTTTTACAGCGTCTCGCTGACGAGGAAGGGGTGTCGCCGGAAAAAAGTCCTGTGCGGCGGGGATCATCTTGGCCCGCTCACCTGGCAGAACCTGCCCGAGGCCCAGGCTATGTCCAATGCGGAGGAATTGATCCGATCTTATGTTCTGGCGGGATTCTCGAAGATCCATATCGATACCAGTATGCGTGTGGCAGACGATGACCCGAAGCAGCCGCTTTCCGATGAAGTGATCGCCCGGCGTGGTGCATGTCTGTGCCGCACAGCAGAGGATGCTTTTGCTCAATATGTCAAAACACATCCCGAGGCCCCGGCTCCTGTATATGTGGTGGGGAGCGAAGTTCCTATTCCCGGCGGCGCGCAGGAAAACGAGGACAGCGTGGCCGTGACGAGCGCTGCGGCCTGTGAGGCGACGCTGGCAGAATTTGAGCGCGCGTTTGATGCGCAGGGGCTTGCAGACGCTTGGCGGCGGGTGGTGGCGCTGGTGGTGCAGCCCGGCGTGGAATTTGCCGATGAAAGCGTGATTGAATATGACAGACCAGCTGCCGTAGAACTGATGACATGCCTAAAAAATCACCCGGACCTTGTTTTTGAGGGGCATTCCACGGATTACCAGCCCAAGGAGTGCCTGCGGGAAATGGTGGAGGATGGCATTGCCATCCTGAAGGTGGGGCCGGCGCTGACCTTTGCTCTGCGGGAAGGGTTGTTTGCGCTGGAACGTATTGAGCAGGAATTGTATGGCGTACATGATTTCCCGTGTTCTCATTTTCGCGCCGTGTTGGAGCAGGTTATGCTGGAGGACAGCAGTCAGTGGGACAAATACTACCATGGTTCCATGGCGCAAAAGCGGTATGCCCGTGCGTTCAGCTACTCCGACCGGGCACGATACTATTTGACGAACGAAAAAGTTAAAGCGGCGGCAGAGGCTTTGCTGCATAATTTGGATGCTGTGGGGATTCCCATGGCGCTGCTGAGCCAATACCTGCCCACCCAATATGCCCGTGTTCACGCGGGGAGCCTGTCCCTGCGCGCCGCTGACCTGCTGATCGACCGTGTGGGTGACTGCATCGATGATTATTTGTATGCAGTACTGGAGCAATCAAAATGAATAAGCGAAGATGTCAGAGAAAAATACATTTTGCCTGGGTTGTTTTGTTTGGCGTTTGTGTCTTTATGGGCTTAGCCCGCGGAGGCATCAATAATGCAGGCGGTTTGTTTATGGTGCCTGTTATGGAAGAACTTGACTGCGGCGCAGGCGAATTTATGCTGTATTTCAGTATTTCATCCATTGTAACATTTATATTTTTGCCGGTTGCAGGCAAGTTGATGGGCAAATATGATATTCGCTTACTGCTTGTGTTAAGCCTTTTCTTTCACGCAGGATCGTTCGCTTTGTTTGGCTTGATGCAGAATATATGGGAGTGGTATATCTTATCAGTTCCAATGGCGATGGGATCCGTTCTGACAACGCAGATCGGAGGCCCTGTATTGATTGGAAACTGGTTCAAAAAATATACGGGGTTGGCTACGGGAATTATGATGGCCGCAGCTGGGCTTTTTGGCGCGATTCTCCAGCCGCTGGCCGGCAATCTAATCGCAAGTATGGGATGGCGGCAGGCATATTTTGCTTTGGGTGGTTTGGTACTGGCGGGAAGTGTTCCGGTGGTGCTGCTTACCATCCGGTTTGCTCCGCAGAAAAAGGGAATGTTGCCCTTTGGCGCAGAACAGGCGGAGAAAAGCATTAGCCCCAGGGAGAGCACAGGAATATCGGAACCAAAAGCCCGTAAGACAGTTGCGTTTTGGGCACTTGTATTATTTATGTTTTTCATTACTGCTGTAGCCTCTTTCGCCCAGCATTTGCCCAAATATGCCGATCAGCTTGGATTTGATGCAGTATTCGCAGGAAAGGCTATGGGGATATTTATGATGGGCACCTTGGTGGGTGCTCTAACCTTTGGTTTGCTGAGTGATAAAATTGGAGCACAGATCACAACGATTTTGGCGTTGGTCTGTGGGGGCGCGGCGATTCTCACACTGATTTTAGGAGGGTGTTATCCGGTGCTGTTTAACGCGGCCGTGCTGGTGTTCGGCTTCGCGTGTGCCTCTGTAGGAACTTTAGGCCCACTGTTGACAACTGCCATTTTCGGACAAAAAGACTACAGCCGGATTTACTCTTCCATAGCAATGGGGATGGCCTTTGCAGGTATGGTGTCTATGTCGGGTTACGGATTTATTTACGATGCATTCCATAGTTATGTGCCGGTGCTGTGGGCGATCTGTGCAATGCTGTTGATTTGTATGGTATGTGTGCTGGCCGCCTTTGCGGACAAAAGGTGCAGGGCGGAATAGCAAAGGGGGAAGATCGTGAGTTATCAAAAAAAACGGAAAATCTTGCTCATTGCAATAACGGTGGGTCTGGCAATTATGCTCGTGTTAATTGGCTATGTGTCCTGTTTTAACTTGGGGTTCAAGCCAGTTATTGACATTTTAGCAAAGATTTATATGGGGTGCTGTTTTGCAAGTGCAGGCTATGCCGGGTATCTGACAAAAAAGATTCACGAAGAAGAAAGTAGTACAAAATAACAAGGAGGCGGTCTAATGCCATTGGTAAATACAAGAGAATTGTTGTTGGACGCGCAGGCGCATGGGTATGCTGTGGGCGCGTTCAATGTGGAAAATATGGAAATGATGCAGGCGGCCATTCATGCTGCCGAACAGGAGGGCGCCCCGATTATTCTGCAAACAACGCCCACCACAGTAAAATACGGAGGTACGGCACTGTTTGCTTCAATGGCGCGGGCGCTTGCGCAGGCGAGCCCGGCGGATGTCGCAATCCATTTGGATCACGGCAACAGCTTTGAGCTGTGTGCCCGCGCGGCGGGGGATGGCTATACCAGCCTTATGATCGATGGTTCGGCATTGCCCATCACTGAAAATATTACGCTGGTTCGCAAAGTGGCAGAGATGGCTGCCGCGCTCTCGGGCAGGCCCTGCGTGGAAGCTGAGCTGGGCAAGTTGGGCGGTAAGGAAGATTCAGTGGAGGTGAAACCCGGCGAGGATGTACATACGGACCCGGAAGAAGCGATCCGTTTCGTAGCAGAGACAGGTGTAGACAGCTTGGCCGTGGCGATTGGCACGGCGCACGGCTTCTATAAGGGCAAGCCCAAGCTGGATTTTGAACGCCTGGCCCAGCTGCGAGCGGCGGTGCCTGTTCCGCTGGTGCTGCACGGTTCTTCCGGTGTGCTGGATGAGGATGTGCAGCGGGCAATCTCGTTGGGCATCTGCAAGGTGAATTTTGCCACCGAATTGCGGGCAGCCTATACAAAAGCTGCGCGCGAGTGCCTCGATGCTGATAAGGCAGTGTATGACCCCAAAAAGTTTGGCACACAGGGACGGGAAGCTGTTGCGGAATTGGTGCGTCATCGAATTCGGGTGTGCACAAGCAGAGGCTGATGTAAGTATAATAAGCGTTTGTGTTAGGGGAATTGTCGATACAGGTTGGGGCGGTCTCAAATACAGTCAAGAAATTTTAGGATATTAGAAACCAGGCACAGTCATTGAAAACATTGACTGTGCCTGTTCCATTTTCGTGCATAGATACGTACAGGCTTTTCCAAGTGGTTGCCATTGGGAAAATATTGAAAAAACAAATCTTAATTTTTTGTGAACTTTTTTTAATTGTGCAAAGGACTTGCATATTTAACCCTTATGATACGGACAGGGCGAAGGAGGGAGGGTGACCCCATAGTGGGAGCGAATGAACGTCGTAGGGCGATTATTGAAGTGCTTTGTCAAAGAAAACAGGACACGATGAAAAACCTTGCGAATGAATTTCATGTTTCGCTCCGAACAATTTGCTATGACATTGATGAACTGGCTCGGAATTATCCGATTGTGGCAATACGTGGAAAATATAAGGGTGGCGTAAGAATTGCAGATGGATACCGGCTTGATCGAAAATATCTGAATCATGAGCAACAACGTTTATTGAAACGGTTATCAAAAACTTTGTCTGGCGAAGATCGTAACATTATGGAAAGCATCCTTCGTGACTTTACTCTGAAAGAGATCTCAGAAGCTGACCCCGGCTACTGAGGCAAATGTTCTTTGAAAATCAAATATCCAATAGTTTGGCTACATACGTTTGTCCTGCTGCAACACAAAGGTGCCAGCAAGCGGAAATGATATTCTGAATGAATCGGAAATCTTTTACATAGCCTGTGGTGGGCTATGCGCGATGAAAATGGGCAAGCATAATGATACTCCCGCCTTGAACGCATCACAGCATTGGGCGGCCCCACAGAAGGTGGGGAGGGTGAGAATCCTGTGGAGGCCTCTTAACCAGTGGCACAGTCAAATATTGCCCTTGCGTCGGGAAGTGGTGTCAAATAGGCGCATTTTGATAAAATAGGCACGGCGGCAAAATTTTGTTGTTTACTCTCATATAAGAGTTTTACAGGAATTGCCGCCGTGCCCGTTATTTATACTCGTGTATTCAATAAAAATGCTATAAGTGGAGGCGTGAAAGTTGAAGTCGAAAAATATAAAGCGTTTGGACAATTATCCAGACATTCTTTCATTGGAGGATGTGCGTTCTATTTTGGATGTTAGAACGAAAAAAACGGCGGCTCGATGGTTACAGAGTAAAGGGATTTTTTACTTTCGCATTGGACGAGCGTACAAAATACCCAAAGTGCATTTGATGAATTATTTTTTTAACGTGTCAAGTATATAATTCCTGCTTGTGACAAAAATGGCACACTTGCGTCTGCGTCTTATTCGATGATAAATTGATAGCTGTCAATCGGAAGTGGCCTGCAAAGAAGGGAGAGGATATTGTGACAAAGCAAAAGATGGTGGCGGGCCATTTAGACCACAAGCATGGATATTACTATATGGTTTTAAGCTTACCAAATCCGAAAAAGGAAAATCGTAGGCTACCGAAATGGTTTCCTACAGGGATTCCATATGATGGAAAGCGGCAAACGGAGCGCGATGCAAAGCGGATGCTGAAAGAATGGAGGGAGGATTTTACCAGCGGTAAGTTGACGCTTGCAATTTTGGAATCGAAGAAAAGAGAAAGGGGGAAAGATAGTTCAGCGGCACAACTAACGATTCCTATCCGAAAGGATATGTATTTCACCGATTACTTAATACGCTGGCTTGAGATTATTCAAGCTGACGTGGAGGAAAATACATTTGCCGGATATTGGAGAGTAACGCATCATACAATCATTCCATACTTCTGTGAACGGAATGTAAAATTAGAAGAACTTTCAGCGGTGGATTTGACGCTGTTCTATAAATATTGCAAGACGCGGACATACAGGGGAAAGCCAATCAAGGGCAACACCATTCGGCATTATCATGCGGTAATACATAAGGCATTGCAGGATGCAGTGGTGGTGCTGCATATTCTGCAGTACAACGTTGCGGACTATGTTGTTGCCCCTAAAATAGATAACTATGTAGCGCCATATGCAGACACAGATGAACTGCATGAATTGATAAACGATCTGATGCAGTCACCCATTCGGGTGCCGGTTATGTTTGCCGCCTTTTACGGCATGCGCCGCAGTGAGGCGCTGGGGATTCGTAAAGCGGTTATCGACCGAAAAAAGAAAACAATAACAGTGTGTCATACAATTATTGAAGTAAACCTAATGGGTGAACATAAAATTATTCGCAAGGACCGCACCAAAAACAAAAAAAGCTTTCGGACCTATCCGCTCATTCCGCAAATAGAGATGTTTTTGGATTGGGAGTTGCAGCAGCAAGAAAAACAGCGTGAGTTAATGGGGAGTTGCTATTATATGGGCGACCAAGAATACATATGTCTTGATGCAAATGGACATCTGTTAAGACCCGATTATGTTACAAGCAAATTTTCAGAGTTGGTGAAGAAACGCGGTTTGAAAAAAATCACGTTCCATGGTCTTCGGCACAGCTGTGCGAGTATGCTATATGAAAAGGGGCAGGACATGAAGAAAATACAAGAATGGCTGGGACACAGCACGCCTGTCACAACGGAAACGATTTATGCGCACTTGAATGTGAAGCATAAAGATGAAACCGCGTGGATTGCCAATGACTGTCTGACATTAAAGCTTCCGGAGAGCATAAAAGCGGGAGCATTTTAATCGGCGTAAGGAAACAAAAACTCCGGGTTTGAAACGTATATTTTGGCTATTTGGCAAAACGACAGACGGAAAATAGCAGACGAAAACCGGGATGACGGTTTGACGCAGGCAAAAAGTAAACCGCCTGTTCCCCGAAAAGCAAGGAAACAAGCGGTTTTACAGCTGGTGCTGCTGACGGGAATCGAACCCGTATGGTGTTGCCACCGAGGGATTTTAAGTCCCTTGCGTCTGCCAATTTCGCCACAGCAGCAAACAGGTGGCTGGTTCGGCTGCTTTCTTATCATACAATAAATTCCGCCCGCATGTCAACGGCCATATAAAAAGCGTGGGCATATTCGTAAGAAAAAACTTTACATCGGCAAAGCGCTCACTTATAATATTTTTATGCCGCGCGCGTCCGTGCGGCTTCGGCGGCTTTTGGGCCTTTTCAACCGGCATATCCGGCATGTTTGAAGGCAGAATGCCCGCCTTGCAGTAAAGAGGGGATCGTATATGTTTATTCATGAAATGTTTCAGCAAAAGCCCTGTGTTTTTTCCGTTGAGGTGTTTCCGCCCAAAAAGGCAGGGGCCGCGGAGGAAACGCTTTATCCGGTGCTGCGAGAGCTGTGTACGCTTGGGCCGGATTACATCAGCGTTACTTATGGCGCGGGCGGAGGCACGGCCGGACAGTCGACTGCAAAGATTGCGTCGTATATCAAAAACGGGCTTCATGTGGAGGCTCTGGCGCATCTGACATGTGTAAACTCCACGCGTGTGCAGGTGGAGGAAACACTTACCCGGCTGCGCGAGGACAACGTGGAAAACGTTCTTGCCCTGCGCGGGGATATCAACCCGGATCTGCCGCGCCGGATGGATTTCCTGCATGCGAGCGACCTTGCAAAAGCCATTGCGCAGACCGGCGGCTTCGGCGTGGCAGGTGCGTGCTATCCTGAGGGGCACGTGGAAAGTCCGTCGCTGAAAGCGGATGTAGAGAGCCTGCGCTACAAGGCGGAAGCGGGCGTTTCCCATCTTATCACACAGTTGTTCTTTGACAATGTCAGCTATTACCGCTTTTTGAATATGGCGCGCAAGGCGGGAATTTCTCTGCCCGTGCAGGCTGGTATTATGCCCATCGTGAGCAAAAGGCAGATCGAGCGCACCGTGGCGCTCAGCTCCGCCAGCCTGCCGCCGCAGTTTACTAAAATGATCAGCCGGTATGACCACGACGAACAGGCCCTGTTCGACGCAGGCATTGAATACGCGGTCACACAGATCCGCGACCTGATCACAGGCGGGGCGGATGGAATCCATTTATATGCAATGAATAACGCACGGGTGGCGCGTCTTGTATATGAGGGAATCCGCGATCTGCTGCCGGAAAGGACATGAGGATGGAGCTTGCACTGCCCGAGCGGTTTGATACCCGGCAGGCGCTGCGGTATTTGGGCATCAGCACAGAAGAGCCGGACAGCGCGACGCGGGCTCTGCTGCGGCGTGCAGAGAGGACGCTGCGCGCAGCAGCCGGGCCGCGCGCAGTGGCGGTGCGCGCAGCGCGGGATGATATTTCTCCTTATTTGCAGGGAAACGATATCCTGCGGCATCTGGAAGGGTGCGGGAGCTGTGTGCTCCTGGCATGTACACTGGGCGCCGGAGTAGATGCGGCCCTGCGTGCTGCGGGCGCGTCCGATATGGCTTATGCTGTGGTGTTGGACGCGCTGGCTTCTGTGGCGGTGGAGCAGACGGCCGATGCCGCTGAACAGACGCTGCGCAATGAGGAACGGGAGGAAGGGCAGTTTTTGACGGGGCGTTTTTCTCCTGGATACGGCGATTATCCCATCGCCGTGCAGAACGATCTGCTGCGTTTGCTGGATGCACCGCGAAAAATCGGCCTGTGCGCCACTCCGACGCATCTGCTGACGCCGCGCAAGAGCGTTACGGCTGTTTTGGGCGTGGCCGGTCATCCGGTGACGGGCCGTCGTGCGGGCTGCGCAAACTGTGCGCTGCGTGAACGTTGCGCTTACCGTAAGGAGGGGAAGACCTGTGAATAAAATATTTGACGGGAAACGCTATTGGCTGTTGGACGGCGCGATGGGGACGATGCTCCAGAAAAGCGGCCTCAAGCTGGGGGAAAGGCCGGATCTGCTTTCCATCACACATCCTGATGTAGTAGAGCGCATCAATCGGGCATATGTGGAGGCCGGCAGTGATTTGATTTGCGCCAATACGTTTGGGTCCAACGCGAAAAAGCTGGCTGGCTGCGGCTATACGGTGGAAGAAGTGGTCGCCGCAGGCATTGGGGCGGCAAAACGTGCTGCGGCCGGAACCGCGGCGCGTGTGATGCTGGACGTTGGCCCCATAGGCGAACTTCTGGAGCCCGCAGGCGTGCTGAAATTTGAAGAAGCGTACGAGATTTACAAGGAAGTTGTCCTGGCGGGCTGGCGTGCCGGAGCGGATCTGGTGAAATTCGCCACAATGACAGACTTGTATGAGATAAAAGCAGCGGTTTTGGCGGCAAAAGAAAACACACCTCTTCCGGTGCTTGTTTCCATGACGTTTGAGGAAAACGGCCGCGCGTTCACAGGCTGCACCGTGGAGTCTTTCGCGATCACCGCGGAGGGGCTCGGGGCGGACGGCGTGGGCATCAACTGCTCATTGGGCCCGGCGGAAATCTATCCAATGGCGCAGCGGCTGTGCGCCGCAACCAGCCTGCCGGTGTTCATCAAACCAAATGCGGGCCTGCCGGACCCGGCCACCGGAAGGTACAGCATCGGCCCGAAGGAATTTTGTGATGAACTGGAGCGCTTCAAGGCGTTGGGAATTTCGGCGGTAGGAGGGTGCTGCGGTACTACGCCCGAATATCTGGCGCTGCTTGCCAAGGCTTTTAAGCAGGACACGCCTGTGCACCGGGAGCCTGTGCGGCGCAGTGCCGTGTGCACTCCGACACGCACTGTGGAAATCGACACTGTACGTGTGATAGGCGAACGAATCAATCCCACGGGAAAAAAGCGTTTTAAAGAGGCGCTTCGGGACGGAGATATGGATTATATCCTTTCCCAAGCGGTGGAGCAGGCGGGCGCGGGCGCGGATATCCTGGACGTAAATGTGGGCCTGCCGGAAATTGATGAACAGGAAATGATGATCCGTGCTGTAAAGGCTGTGCAGAGCGTATGCGATCTGCCTCTGCAGCTCGATTCCACCCGCGCGGATGTTCTGGAAGCGGGGCTTCGGGTATACAACGGCAAGCCTATCGTCAACTCGGTAAACGGGGAACAGGCGGTGCTGGACCGTCTCCTTCCCATCTGCAAAAAATACGGAGCTGCGGTCGTAGGCCTGACGCTGGATGAAAACGGTATCCCGGCGCTGGCGGAGCAGCGGTTTGCACTGGCGCAAAAAATCGTGGCCGCGGCCGAAGCCGCAGGCATCCCGCGGGAAGACGTATATATCGACTGCCTTACTCTTACGGCCAGCGCCCAGCAGGAAGCGGTGCGGGAAACTCTGAAAGCCGTGCGCATGGTGAAAGAGCGTTTGGGCGTTAAAACGGTACTGGGCGTTTCCAACATTTCTTTTGGGCTGCCCTGCCGGGAACAGGTGAACACCAGCTTCCTCACACTGGCAATGGCACACGGCCTGGATCTGCCGATCATCAATCCCAACGCAGAGGCAATGATGGCGGCGGTGGCCAGCTTCAAGGTGCTGTACAATATCGACAGGGATTCCAGGGAGTATCTGGCCCGTTACGCCGGACAGGCAGCGGTGCAGCCTGTGGCACAACAGACTGTTACTCTGTACGACGCGGTGCTTCAGGGACTGAAAGCGGCTGCGGCGCAGGCGGCACGCACCGCATTACAGGCGAAAAGCCCGGAGGAGCTTGTCAATGAGGTGCTCATTCCGGCGCTGGACACGGTGGGCGCCGGTTTTGAAAAGGGCGTATTGTTCCTGCCGCAGCTTCTGCAGTCCGCAGGCGCGGCGCAGGCGGCGTTTGAAGTCGTAAAGGATGCGATCGCGGCGTCGGGAAAAAAGAGCGGCGGCAAAGGGAAAATTATTGTGGCGACCGTAAAAGGCGACATTCATGATATTGGAAAGAATATCGTTAAAACGCTTTTGGAAAATTACGGCTATGACGTGCTGGACCTGGGGCGCGACGTGCCTGCGGAAACCGTGGTAAAAGCAGCGCAGGAGCATGGCGTACGATTGGTGGGCCTCAGTGCGCTGATGACTACCACGCTGGGCAGTATGGAAGAAACCATCTGTGCGCTGCGCAGGGCCGGGCTTTCCTGCCGGGTGATGGTGGGCGGCGCGGTGCTTACACCGGAATATGCAATGCACATCGGCGCAGATTACTATGCAAAAGACGCGAAACAGTCTGTGGATATCGCCCGGGAGGTTTTGGGGTGATGCAGTGTGAATAGAGGTCTGCGGCAGCTTACGGAGCGGGTATTTTATTTGCCGCATGAAGAACCGGCGGATCGTCCTGTGCTGGGGTATATCCGGGGAGAGCGGTACTCCCTTGCCGTGGATGCGGGAAATTCCCGCCGTCATGTGGAAAAATTTTATGCGGCGCTGGACGCCGCGGAGCTTCGGCGGCCGGATTTTACGGTGCTGACCCACTGGCATTGGGACCATACGTTTGGCCTTCATGCGGTGGACGGCGCGGCCATCGCGTGCGAGGCCACGAACGAAATGCTATGCAGGGCTTCACGCTGGAAGTGGAGCGAAGAAGCCATGCGGGAACGCCTGCGGACGGGTGAAGAAATTGAATTCTGTGACAAGCATATCCGTGCCGAATATCCCGACAGGAAAGAAATCAGCGTCGTACCGGCCGGCCTTGTGTTTCATGGACGCCTGTCCGTTGATTTGGGCGGTGTACACTGTGTGCTGCTGCAAACCGAAGCGCCCCATGAAAGAGATTGCGTTCTGGTGCATGTGCCGGAACAGGGGATTTTATTTGCCGGGGATGCGGACTGCGGGGATTTTTACAGCCTTGACGGCGGTTATGATAAAGCACGGCTGAAGCGTTACCTTGCGTCGGTGGAAGCAATGGAGTTCAAGCTGTATGTGCCGGGCCACGGCGCGCCGGAGCGGAAAGCGGAGACGCTTGCCGCTCTGCGCGCGGAATTGGAAAGTTTGGAAGGCTGATACGCACCCATCGAAAAATAAGCGCGGCGTCTCATTCGAGACGCCGCGCTTTTATATAGGCAGCGGCAAAGAAACCGGCGGCACAGATAAAACACACTTTATGCCTCGTACTGCAGACGTTCCTCCGTCCATTCCTTTAGAACCGGGAGCATGGCCCGCGCTTCCCGGTTCGCTCCGGGCAGGTCCTGCTCACGGTAATTGCCGCATTCAATTTCGGAGGCGCCGGGGATATCGCCCGCATAATCCGCCATAAAGCGAAAGCTGTCCTGCACCAGCCGGATGGCGTCTGCGTGGGACAAGCCGCGGGTGAGCAGATAGAACCCGGTGCGGCAGCCCATGGGCCCGACATAGATGACGCCGGGGCCATATACCGAGTTGCGGGCGTAGGTGGCGAACAGATGCTCAATGGTGTGCAGCGCTCCGTTGGCCAGATAATCGCCCTGATTCGGTTTTTTCATGCGAATGTCATAAGTGACCACATCGCCGTCCACACGGGAGATATACATGCCGCGCTCGAGCCGGGTGTGATCCACACAAAAGCTTGCGATCCGTTCCATTGCTGTTCCTCCAATCCGGTCAAAAATATTGCTTATTGGGGCATCGAATGCACCACGCCGCGCTCTCCGTCCACCGAAACGCGCACACCGTCGTGCAGCTTGCGGGTAGCGCCCGCCGCGCCCACGACAACCGGTTTGCCCAGCGTAAGGCCAACGATGGCGGCGTGGGAATTAACGCCCGCCTCTTCGGCGATGATGGCGGAGGCGTCGCGGATGGAATCCAGCATATTGTTGTTCGTTGCCGGGACGACCAGCACATTGCCGGGCTTGAATTTGCTGCGCACCTCGTCATCACTGCGGCACACACAGGCAACACCGACGCCGTTGCGTTTGCCGATGCCGATGCCGGACAGGAGCGCATCGCCCACGAGATGGGCCTTGATCATATTGGTAGTGCCGGAGATGCCCACAGGGACGCCCGCAGTGATGACCACCAGGTCCCCGTCCTGCACAAGGCCCGCACTCTGGGAGGTCGAAACGGCTTTTTCGATCAGTTCATCTGTGTCGTGCGCATATTCCATCATGATCGGTGTGATTCCCCAGGAAAGTGTGAGCTGGCGGTATACCTGTTCTGTCAGCACACAGGCGATGATGGGCGTCTCGGGGCGGTATTTGCACAGCAGGCGGGCTGTTTCGCCGCTTTTGCTTACAGTGATGATGGCGTTTGCCTTGATATCCATGGCCGTGGTGCAGGCCGCGTGGGCGACGGCGCCCGCCACGCTCAGCTGCCCCTCCATAGTGCGCATTTTCAGGCGTTTGTCATAATTGATGTCGCTCTCGGTGCGTTCGGCGATGGCGGACATGGTGCGCACAGCCTCCACAGGCCAGCGCCCGGCAGCCGTTTCGCCGGAGAGCATAATGGCGGAGGTGCCGTCGTAAATGGCGTTGGCGACATCGGTGATCTCAGCGCGGGTGGGACGGGGGTGCTCTATCATACTGTCCAGCATCTGCGTGGCTGTGATGACGGGCTTTCCGGCGTTATAACAGCGCCAGATGATGTCCTTCTGGATGATGGGGATCTCGGTAAAGTCGATCTCCACGCCCATATCGCCGCGCGCCACCATAATGCCGTCGGCCACGTTGAGAATCTCGTCGATGTTTTCCACGCCTTCGTGGTTTTCGATCTTGGCCACGATTTTGATGAAATCACATTTTCGGCTGTCCAGCAGGCGGCGAATCTCCAATATATCGGCGGCGCTGCGTACAAAGGAGGCTGCGATGAAGTCAAAGCCCTGCTCAATACCAAACAGGATGTCATCGCGGTCCTGCGCGCTCATATACGGCATCGAGAGCTTGGTGCCGGGCACATTCACGCCCTTATGGTTGGAGACCGGGCCGCCGTTCTGCACGGTGCAGATAATGTCGTCGCCCTGAATGGCGTCCACCTTCATGCCGACAAGGCCGTCGTCCAGCAGCACACGCGCGCCGGGCGTGAGGTCCTGCGGCAGTTCTTTGTAGGTGATGGAACAGATGTTTTCGTCGCCTTCAACATCGCGCGTGGTGAGCGTAAATGTCTGACCGGCTTTCAGCGTGACCTTGCCGTTTTTAAAATTCTTCAGGCGGATCTCAGGGCCTTTGGTATCCAGCAGGGCGGCCACAGGCATACACAGCTCGTCGCGCAGTGCGCGCAGCTTGGCCAGCCGGGCGGCGTGTTCCTCGTGGGAGCCGTGGGAAAAATTGAAACGGGCGACATTCATCCCGCTCACGATCATATTGCGCATCACGCCTTCCTGATCTGTGGAAGGTCCCAGCGTGCAGACGATTTTTGTTTTACGCAGCATAGTCAGATACTCCAATCCGCTTTTTGTGAAAAGCAACAAATTTACCTAGTTTATATTATACACAAATTCCATCCGCATGCAATGGCGGCAGGCTTAACATTCCGTAAAGATTCTGGTATACTGTGGGTGCGGAGGCGAATTCTATGAAATGCCGGACCAAAACGGCGAAGCAGAAAAAAGCCCCGCCCAAAGGAGAAAAAATTATGGCAAAACGAGTGTTTATCATTGTGCTCGACAGCTTTGGCATCGGAGAGATGCCGGACGCCGCCCGCTTCGGCGATGTGGGCAGCAATACACTGGGAGCGATCGTGAAAAGCCCCAAATACCATACGCCCACGCTGCAGAAGCTGGGCCTGTTCAACATCGAGGGAGTTGTGTGCGGCCGGCGGGCCGAGGCGCCTTTGGCCAGTTTTGCGCGGCTGGAGGAGGTTTCCAACGGAAAAGACACCACGACCGGCCACTGGGAAATCGCGGGCGTGGAAAGCGAAAAGGCGCTGCCCGTGTATCCGAACGGTTTTCCGGATGAGGTGATTGCGGAGTTTGAACGCCGCACGGGCCGCAGAGTGCTTTGCAATAAGCCGTATTCAGGAACGGACGTTATCCGGGATTACGGCGAAGAGCATATGAAAACAGGCGCGCTCATCGTATACACCTCTGCGGACAGCGTGTTTCAGGTAGCGGCGAATGAAGCTGTGGTTCCGGTGCCGGAATTGTACCGTTACTGCGAAATAGCGCGGGAGATGCTTACCGGAGACCACAATGTGGGCCGCGTCATCGCGCGTCCTTTTGTGGGAACAAACGCGAAGAATTTCAAGCGTACCACCAACCGGCACGACCTTTCGCTTAAGCCGCCGCGCAAAACGATGCTGGACTATATCCGCGCGGCGGGGCTGGATACCATCGGCGTAGGGAAAATTTATGATATCTTCGACGGGGAAGGCGTGAGCGAGAAGCTTAAGACAACGGGCAACGCCAACGGCGTGGAAGTGACGCTGGAGCTCGCGCAGCGTGGTTTTTCAGGCCTTGCGTTCGTGAATCTCGTGGATTTTGACATGGTGTACGGCCACCGCAACGATGTGAACGGCTATGCCAATGCGGCAACGGAATTCGACGGGCAGCTTGCAAAGCTGCTGCCGTTGCTGCGCGCGGAGGACCTGCTCATCATCACGGCTGATCACGGTTGTGACCCCGCGACCCCATCTACCGATCATTCGCGTGAGTATGTGCCGATGCTCGCCTATGGCAAAGGTGTCCGTGCGGGCGTGGACCTGGGTACAAGGCGCAGCTTTGCTTGCATTGCGCAGACCGTTTGCGAGTATCTGGGCGTGCCTGTTCAGTTGGACGGGAAAAGCTTCCTGAAAGAGATTTTGCGCTGAAAGTTTAAAAGTTTAATGAAATGAACAACGGCGGTTTGCAGATTTGCAAACCGCCGTTTTCCGTATCGGGGAGATGCCTCAAAGAGAGAATTGCGTCAGGTATATGCCGCCAGGGTTTCTTTCAGGATGCCGGCCACTGCCTCGTACTTTTCCGGATCATATTCATCGTATTGATTTGGGTTTCCCGCATCGTTCAGGATATCGGCCACACCGTCTACACCGTTTGAAAGAATTTCCCGAGCGGCAAAGTCGACGTTTCCGCATCCCTCTGCAAGGATGTCGATCGTTTCAGCGCTGGCAGCGTTCAGATATTCGTCCAGATCGCTGCGCAGCTGTTCCTCCTGATTGCTGTCGTACTGCTGTGCAAAGTTGAGAACACCGCACGCTGCGGTATACTGCTTCAGATGGCTCCCGGCGGTTCCTTGCTGATAGCCGGACAGGGCCGACATCATCTCGCCGAAGGGGGTGCTGCCGGGCGTTTCTGAAAGAGAAGCTGCGCTGGAGGAAACAGCAGGGGAACGAACGGCACTGCTGCCTGAAAAAGCGGAGGATGAGGCAGGATTTGAAAGAGCAGACGATGCGGATACAGCCTGACATCCTGCAAAAGAAAGCGCTGTCATCCACAGCAGTGCGCTGAGAAAAAATTTTTTTATCATACATTCACAAGCCTTTCTATTGTGATTTGCAACCCGGACAACATGAGAAATTCGGAAGAAGAGGCATGGTGGACGAAGAAAACAGATGACGAAGATTCCATCGCGCGAAATTTTACGGCAAAACGCTTGGTCGGTTTTTGCGAAAAATGGCATAGCACGCATACTTTTTGCAATAATTATGAAATAATTGCGGAGGATAAAACGTTCATTATACAGCGGTTGTGAGATTTTGCGGTATTCCCGTCTTGTCAGGTGCGAAACACCCAGTAGTACAGCACCGCCATTACCTCACGCATATAACAGGGGAGTACGGAAGAAAAGCCGATAGAGGCGGGGATGGCGTTCACATTTGTGAAGCCTGCGGCGGCAGCGTATTTTGCTGCGCGGTAACAATGGAACGCATTGGTGACATACGCGACGGGTTCGTCCTGCGAAAGACCGTGCTGTTCCAAAATTTCGCGCGCAAAGCAAAAATTTTCCTCGGTGGAGGTACTGGACGCTTCTTCCACAATTTGCTTCTCCGGCACGCCTTTCTCCACAAGATAGGCTTTCATGGCCCGGGCTTCGGGAATGTCCTCGCCGGGGCCCTGTCCGCCAGTCACAACAATAACGGCATTCGGGTTTTCCAGATGATAATCATATGCGGCATCCAGACGGCGTGCCAAAAGGTCGGTCACGCGTTCGCCTCGCAGGCCGGCGCCCAGTACGATCACCGCTTTTTCCTGTTTGGTCGCGGTGTCGGAGTAGCCGCTCACCGCGACGAATATAAGCAGCAGCGCAAAAACGGCGCAGCAGCAGAAAAAGATGATTTTTAGAACGCGGCCTGCACCGGCAGCGCAAAAAGCGTCGATTTTGGTATGGAAAAGAGCGTATATCCACAGTGCGGCAGTGATGAGATACATCATCAGCACCCCAAGGTTGAAGCTGGAGCGGATGGCGCGCAGGACGCTGTCGATGAGGAAAACAATGGCAAGGAGCCAGACGAAAATGATCTTCATGAGGACCTCCGTTTCTTCGATAGGCTTATTGTAACAGCGAAAGCTGTCGAAAGCAACTTGAAATACAGAGCCAGACTGTGATAGACTGTTTTAGAAAGAGGTGATGCGCTTCGTGGCATCCATTATAAAAGTACAAAACCTGCGCAAGATATACCGCGTAGGCAAGGAAAAGGTGGTCGCGCTGGACGACATCTGCCTGGAAATCGGCGAAGGGGAGATGTGCTGTATCGTCGGCGCTTCCGGCAGCGGCAAATCCACACTGCTCAACCAGCTTGCAGGGCTGGAAAAGCCCACCAAAGGCAGGGTGCTGATTGGCAAGCATGATATTTCCGCAATGACAGAGGACGAATTGGCGGATTTCCGCCAGCAGCACTTGGGGTTCATTTTCCAGAGCTACAATCTTCTGCCTTCCATGACGGCTGCGGAAAACGTGGCCTTGCCGCTGATGTTCAAAGGCATGGGGAAAAAGCAGCGGGAAAAGTTGGCGCGTAAAGAATTGAAAAAAATGGGTTTGCTCTCCCGCGCGAACCACAAGCCGACGGAGATGTCCGGCGGACAGCAGCAGCGTGTGGGCATTGCGCGCGCTTTTGTTGCAAAGCCAAAGGTTATCTTTGCAGACGAGCCGACGGGCAATCTGGACTCCACGACCTCGCGCCAGGTGCTTTATTCCATGCTGGAGATGGCCAAGTCCTACGGCATCACTTTCGTGATGGTGACGCATGAAAAAGAGCTGGCCTATTGCGGAGACCGCATTGTTACCATCAAGGACGGGCGTGTGCTGGACAATGTGCTGCTGGGCGAAGACGAAAAAGCGGAAAACCGCCGTCGCCTGTTTGGCGATGTAACGAGCGGGGATATCGCAGAGCCGGAAACGACCGTTGCAGAGGGAAAAAAACCGGCAGCCAGGCAGGCAAAGGCCGTGGCTGCTGCCGTGGCTGAAAAAGTAAACCAGGAATCCATGTGAGAAGGAGTACAAACATATGAAGAACCAAACGAAGAAGGTCCTGCAAAAGACAGGCGTGATTTTGGCGATGGTGATGCTCTTCACCATGCTGGCCGTTCCGGCTTGGGCGGATGAGACAGGCTCAGGCACAAGTTCCAGCGCGAGTACCAGCAGCAGTGACACAACGCCTGCTCCTGTTGCAGGCGACCCGTACATTGCGGCTTATACAGTCACGGATGCTGCAGGAGCAGAGCTCCAGCGCATTGAAGAAGGGCAGAAATGCCGTATTATCATTGCGGTTGTTGACCCGCGTATTACCTCCGCTGATCAGTTGACACTGGCAGACGGACGCGCACTGGCTGCGAATATTAAAATTACATCGACAGCATCGTTCGCATCCCCTTCGCTGGGAGATATCACGACGACGACATTCGCTGCCGATAAAGTCGGTGCAGCAGGTCTTCAATATGCGATTATCCTGAACGACATTACTTACTTGGGCGGGGATAATAAGCTTTCTTTCGATTTGGCGTACAATGACAATACACGCCAACTCAAATCCATGTCGCAGCCCATCAGCCAGTGCGTGGGTTCTTCCACCGAGGGCGCCAAGGCCTCGGCGCTGGTCGTCACCTCCGCCAGCTATGGCGGCGGCAGCATCAACGCGGGCAGCGATTTCGCGCTGACCGTCGATGTGCTGGCTTCCGGCGGTACCGTGGGGGCTGAAAATGTGGCTGTCAACCTTGCGCTGCCCGAGCAGATCACCGTTGCCAGCGGCAGCACCAATATTTTTGTAGGCAACATGAAACCGGGCGCTTCCACACAGGTGACGTTTCAACTGAATGCCAGCGCTGTGGCAAATGGCGGCAGCTATAATATTACAGTAAACGTTTCGGGAAATTCCGCGTCTGACAGCGCTGCGCTCACAGCACAGATGCCTGTTACGGTACCCATTGTACAGCCCGAACGCTTCGAGATATCCCGCACGGATTTCCCGGAGTATCTTTCCATGGGCGAGGAAGGCTATGCCTCTGTTTCTTTTGTGAATAAGGGCAAAGGCATCATTTATAATGTTTCGGCCGAGATCACGGGCGATGGAATCACAACCACCGAGGGCAACCAATTCATCGGCAATATTGCTGCAGGAACTGAAAGCTCTGCAGACTTTACCATTCAAACTGCCAATGCAGGCACGCTGAACGGCCTTTTGACCGTCACTTATGAGGACGAGAAAGGCAACGCAAAAACGCTCACAAAAGAGTTCTCCATGACCGTAGAGGAGATGCAGATGGGCGGCGACGATACGATGGGCGGCGGTATGGACACTATGGTCCCGATGGAGCCGGAGCCCACAGGCGTGCCCGTATGGGTGTGGATCGTTGTGGGCGTGGGCGTTGTGGCGGCTGTGGTCGTGGTTCTCGTTGTTTTGAAGAAGAAAAAGGCGAAACGCCGCGCGGCACAGCTCATGGAGGATGACGATGAAGATATCTGATTTGCTGAAGCTCAGCACGGATAACCTTCGCCGCCGCAAAGGCCGTACAGCACTCACCGTGATCGGTGTTGTCGTGGGAACCTGCGCCATTGTCGTAATGATCTCCCTCGGCATCGCCACCAACCGGCGCACGGACGAGATGCTGTCTACTTGGAGCGATCTGACGCAGATTCAGGTGTTCAGCTATTCGGAAAATCCGGATACGCCTGCGCTGGATGATAAAATGGTCGCACAGTTCAAGGAAATGGAAAATGTTGTGGCGGCCACGCCGTTGTACAATTTTCAAAGCATGAACGCGAACGTGGTGGCGGGCAAAAAAGACCGCTATTCCATGTATATGTACAACGCTGTGGGCATGGATGTAGATGCGATCGAGCCGATGGGGATCGAGCTTGTCAGCGGCAGTTATCTGACAGGCCAGTCGCTGGGACGCAACAAGATTCCCGTGCTGGTGGGCGAGGACACAGCCTATCAGTTCGAGGATACGAAAAAAAGTTACCGCAATCCGGACCGTTACCGCTGGAAGGAAACAGATGAAAACGGAAACGTCATCAAGCAGCCGTTTTTTGATATCACGAAAGAGACGCTCACCATGCAGATGATTTACGAGTACGATGACCAGGGCAACCCCAAAATGCGGGAATACGAACTGGTTGTTGTGGGCGTGATGAAGACTGACTACTCCAAACGCGGCACCGAGGGCATCATCATGAATATTGCCGATATGAAGCGCCTGGAGGAAGAGTATAAAAAACTGAGCAAAAATTCCGGTATGGGCGGCGGCAGCGTCGTGATGTACGGTGGCTCCAGCGGTACCAAGGTGAAAGGATACGACCAGGTATACGTTAAGGTGGACGATGTGAACCATGTGGGCGCGGTGGAGCAGATGATCAAGGATATCGGCTACCAAACTTCCTCCATGACGCAGTACAGGGAGGATATGCAAAAGCAGGTAGCTTCCGGCCAGATGATGCTGGGTGGCCTTGCGGCGGTTTCACTTCTGGTGGCGGCGCTCAACATTGCCAATACCATGACGATGGCGATTTACGAACGAACAAAAGAGATCGGCGTGATGAAGGTGCTCGGTTGCAAGCTTTCGAAGATACGCCAGATGTTCCTCATTGAATCCGGCACCATCGGTTTTATCGGCGGTGTTATAGGATGTCTGTTTAGTGTTTTGATCAGCTTTGTTCTGAATAATTTTACGGTTTGGATGCAGGCCATCACCGGGTGGCTGATGAGCATCGGCGTGCAGGTGAATTTCGATGCTTCCAGCTTTGACGTCGGCGCGTTGTTCGGTATGGGCGGCATGGGCGGTATCGGAAACATTTCCGATATCCCCGCTTGGCTGCTGTTGATGGCGCTGATTTTTGCGACGGTGGTGGGACTGCTTTCCGGCATTGCTCCGGCCAATCGGGCCGTCAAAATCTCTGCGTTGGAAGCCATCCGGCACGAATAGCAGATTATACCCGAAAAATGGACAGAGAAAAGACACCTCCTGTTGTAGAATAAAAACTACAACAGGAGGTGTTGTTGTGTCGAGACAATATGCAAAAGCAGAAGGGTTGAACGGGGAAGTATTTCGAAAGAAAGCGGCAGGAGAAACAAATCGGGAAAAAGCAGAAAGCTATGGGCTGCAAACCATTGTCTCTTTTTATACATTTTCAATTTGCGAAACGTATTTACCGAACCCTGAGTACACCCAATTCTACAATTTTAAACGCATTGAATTGGAAACGGCCTCACGCCCAACCCAATCAGGAGCAGGGCCGCAGAATTCTTCGCTATTCTGCGACGAGGCTCTCTACTCATTGCACTGCGCTTTGTTTGATATAAGCATCAGGCCATGGGGTTGAGCAGACGGAGCACGTCGGGCGTAAGCGCGCGCAGGATGGCGCAGGTGAGCGCAATGGCGGCGTCGACATCTGCGGCGGCAGAATAGCCGTAATGCGTGTGCGCATAGCGCACGGGAATGCCCAACACCAGCGTCGGCACCCCGCCCGGCGCAAGGTGGATGCTGCCGCCGTTGGTGCCGCCGCCTGTGCGGACCGCGCACTGGTGGGGAATGTTGTTCTCTTCCGCAACCCTGCGTGCAAATGCCACAAGGCCGGGATGCGCCACCATGCTGCCATCGCGGAAGCGTATCTGCACACCTTTTTTCAAGGCGCCTTGGGCCTCGTCCGGGGCGGTGAAGTTATCGTCCGCGGGCGTGCCCTCCAGGCAGATGGCCAGTGCGGGACGCAGGCGCTCCGCCGTGATTTTTGCACCGCGCAGGCCGACTTCCTCCTGCGTGGAAAACGCCGCTGTAACGTCGGCACAAAGCGTTTCGTCCTTCAATGCACGCAGAACTTCCACAACACCGGCACAGCCCAAGCGACAGTCAAAAGCTTTGCCGAGCATCAAACCGGTGGCGTCGTTGTAGCTGAACTGCACGTCGGGTACCGCAACAAGGCCGGGTTCCAATCCAAGCAGCTCTGTGGCGTCTTTGCGGCTGCACACTCCGGCATCCAGCAGGATGCTCTCCATCGAAAGCGGCGCGCTGCGCTCAGCCGCCGTCATAAAATGCGGCGGCTTGGAGGTGGACACGGCGCGCACGGTCTCACCGCGCCTGTTGTGCAGCAGAAAGGTGTGGGCGGGGATGTTGTGCTCCACCCAGCCGCCCAGCGGCACGATGCGCAGCAGGCCTGTGGCCGTGATGCTCTGTACCATAAAGCCCACTTCATCCGTATGGGCGTCCAGCATTACCAACGGACGTCCGCCCACATTCTGCGGCAAAGAGACATACAGGTTCTGCATGCTGTCGCGGTGTGCGGCCAGTCCGCCCAGGCTGCTTTCAATCACATCGACCGCCTCTTTTTCATATCCCGAGGGGCCGAATGCATCGGATATCGCAGCGCATAATTCAAGGTCAGCCATTTTTTTCATACCTTCTTTTCATTTTTTATTGCCGTGGCAAAGAGCGTAAAATACGGAAAGTACCGCGGTCTGGCAAACAGCAAAAGCTGTTTGCTGTGAAGCATTATTCCTCCAGCGCATCTGCCTGCGCCACCCACAGCGCGGCGCTGGCGTCGCTGGGCATGCGCCAGTCTCCGCGCGGCGACAATGTTACGGAACCCACCTTGGGACCGTCCGGCAGGCAGCTGCGTTTGAACTGCTGGGAGAAAAAACGCCTGTAAAAATTCCGCAGCCATTTCAGCAGCACGGCATTTGTGTATTCTCCGGCAAAAGCCTGTCGGGCAAGATAATAGACCTTTGCCGGAGAGAACCCCCAGCGCACGGCATAATAGAGGAAAAAGTCGTGCAGTGTGTAAGGCCCGACGATCTCTTCTGTTTGTTGGCTGATTTTTCCGTTTTCAGCGGGCAGCAGCTCCGGACTGACGGGTGTGTCCAGAATATCGCGAAGCACCTGCCGAAGCGCGCTGCTTTCAGTTTCGTCCGCCACGGAGGCGACGATATGCCGAATGAGCGTCTTGGGGACCGAGGCGTTTACGCCGTACATACTCATATGGTCGCCGTTATAGGTGGCCCAGCCCAGCGCCAGCTCTGAAAGATCGCCTGTGCCGATGACAAGCCCGCCCAGCCGGTTGGCAAGGTTCATGAGCACCAACGTGCGCACACGAGCCTGCGTATTCTCATACGTGACGTCGTGTCGGGCTTCGTCCTGGCCGATGTCGGCAAAGTTGCTGCGCACGGTTTGAGTGATGTCTACATGCTGCAGCGTCACGCCCAGCGTCTCGCAAAGGCGTTGGGCATTGGTGCGCGTGCGCTCCGTAGTGCCGAAGCAAGGCATCGTTACGGCGACGATGTCGGAAAGCGGGCGCTCCAGCAGGGAAAAGGCCCGAACGGTGACGAGCAGTGCAAGGCAGCTATCCAGCCCGCCGGAGATGCCGACAACAGCGGTTTTAGCATGCGTATGTTCCAGACGCTTTTTCAGGCCTGACGCCTGCATAGCCAGGATGGCGTCACAGCGCCGGGCGCGCTGTTCGGCGTCCGCCGGCACAAAAGGAGCGGATGAGACGATGCGGGTAAGCGGAGAGACATTTTGCGGCAGTACGAATGGGATGACTTCATAGTTTGCGCTGTCTTCAGCGGGGAAGCTGGTGTTTTTCAGCCGTTCCCCCGCAAGGCGTTCCACGTCGATGTCAGTTAACGCCATACCGCCGCAGAAAGGCGCAGTTTCGGCCAGAAGCGCGCCGTTTTCAGCAACCATATTATGTCCGGCGAAAACCATATCGGTGGTCGATTCGCCTTCACCCGCATCCGCGTAAACGTAACCGCACAGCAGGCGGGCAGACTGGCCGGTCACAAGCGCACGGCGGTATTCAGCCTTGCCGATGGTCTCGTCACTGGCGGAAAGATTGCAGATAAGTGTGGCGCCTGCCATGGCGTGCCGCGTACTGGGAGGCAAAGGCGCCCAAAGATCCTCGCAGATCTCGACGGCCAGCGTCAGCGCGGGCTGCGTTCCGCATTGGAACAACAGGTTCGTGCCGAAAGGGACCTGTGCGCCCGACAGGTCAATGACGCCGTTTTCTGCCGGGGCAGGTGTAAACTGCCGCTTTTCGTAAAATTCATTGTAATTGGGCAGGTGTGTTTTCGGCACGACGCCCAGCACACGTCCGTTTTGGCACACAGCCGCGCAGTTATACAGCTTACCGCCGTGCGTAAGCGGCAGCCCCAGAACAAAAAGAAGCGGCAGCCCGGCGGTATCCCGCAGGACGTCAGCCAGTGCGTCCCGCGCGCCCTGCTGCAGCACCGGTTGAAAAAACAGGTCCCCGCAGGTATAGCCTGTGATGCAAAGCTCCGGCAAGCATGCGATTTCCGCACCGGCGGCGGCTGCGCCGCGCAGCACCTCGATGATCTGCCGGGCATTGTAGGCGCAGTCCGCCACGCGGATGCTGGGGGTAAGCGCTGCTGTCTTTACAAATCCATATTGCATAAACGATCCCTCACTTAGTTTTACGTCATATCAGAAACCGGAACAACCGGGAGAAAATGGAAACAAAGCCCATCAAAAGGCGCTTGCCGAGAGAGACATTCAGCGCCGTTGCTCCGCTCCCCGGAAGATAAGCGTTGTCCGGACCGACTGCGGCCGATTGCGCGAACAAAGTATCCAGCTCCGCATTCAGCTGTGCGAAAAACTCCGGGCTGTCGATGATAAGAACAGATTCCGTGTCGATATACAGGCTTCGGTCATCCAGATTAAAGGAACCTACCACGGAAATCCGCCCATCTGCGACACAGGATTTTCCGTGAATAGAATCTGTGCTTTGATATTCGTAGATTTCCACGCCGGTTGCCAAAAACTTGGCGCGCTGGGAGCTATACGCAGAAAACGCCGGATAATTGGGCGAAGATGCCATGGAGTTTGTCAGATATTCCACATGCCCCTGCTTTGCAAGGCGGGTGAGCGCGGCCAGCGTTGACGGATTGGCTGTCGCGTAGGGCGTCTGGAGCCGGATTTTTTGGCAGCCGGAGAGAAGCTGCGCCAACGTCGCGCCCAGTGTGGGTTCTTTTTTGAACGGGGAGACAGGATTGTGCAGCAGGGTGACACGCTGTGTAGGAACGGCACATTGGGAGGCAGGCTCCGAGGGCAGATAGAACGAGGGGGCGGCGGCCTCCCATCTTGCGGCAGTTTCCTTCAAGTATTCCTGCGCCGCAAGGCCGTCTGCACGGCGGCTTGGTGAAAGTGTGCCGAATTTGTCGGTCTCCGGCGCATCCCAAAGCGTATCCATATAGATTTTGGCTTGTGCGGTCACGCTTTCGGAGGAATCCGGCGTCCCGGCAAGATCGTTCAAAACAAGAACATCCCGGTCATATGTGACAGCCCCCTCATAGCCGGGCGGGGCGAAATATTCGTCGCCGATATTGCGGCCGCCCAACAGAAGCATCCGATCATCTGCCAGGATAAATTTGTCATGCAGCAGTGCATTCCATTCCCATGGCCTGAGCAGATCTACGGGGTTATAAATACGGTATTCGATATTGGGATGCGCACGCAACGCAAGGGCGATATTACTCCGCGCGCCGGAAAGGCCGCCCACAGTGCCGTCCAGCAGAACGCGTACGCGCACGCCTCGGTCGGCCGCCCTCAACAGTTCTGCGAAAAAGCACTCCGTAGTCTCGCCGCTTTTGACACAATGATAGCAGACGTCCAGTGTGCTCTGCGCGGTACGGATCACTTCCACGCGGCGTGCAAACGCATCTTGTGGCTCCTCCACCAGTACGGCCCGGTCCGGCCCGCGGCCGATGCCGTAAAAGCTGTCGGTTTGCGGAAGGTTTCGCGCCTGGCGGGGAAGCAGATAGGCCAACACACCTCCGGTAAAGATATAAACCAGATAGGCAAGCAGCAAGCGCAGGGAATAGCGCGGAAGCTTTTTGAAAAATGACTGCATTGATTTTACGCCTCGATTTGAGTGGGATGACAAAGAAAGAAAAAAGCCGGGTATCCGCGGAAAGCAGGAATTTCTTTGACGGCGGGTAAAGCAGCGTGCCTGCCCATATTTGTTTTTATAAAATGAATTCCGGCTCCCGCCGTGCGTTGTGTTTTTGGTAAAAAGCGCTTTCTGCAGTGCGCAGCATCAAGGGATTCAACCTGCGGGCGTGGACGGGACACACCTTGATGCAGCGCATACAGGAGATGCACGCGTCCTTATCCGTACAACTGGGAACGTTAGCGGGGATGGCATGTGCAGGGCAAAGCGCGGCGCAGATTCCGCAGCCGGTACAGCTTCGCCCGGCCTTTGGCTTCATGGGAACACCGCCAAACTCTTTGTAAGGGCGAGTCCCTTTTACGGAAACTGGAGAGAGCGCCTCGGATGTGGACAGCTTTTTCCATAGCTGTGTGCCGAACGCTTCGATTTTTTTCGCATCCTGTGCGTCGGGCCGTCCGGCGGCGACGGAATGCATGATGGAATGCTCCGCGATCAGCGCGGCCGCTGCGAATGGGATAAACCCGTTTGCAGCGGCAATATCCGCAAGCTCCAGCAGCGCGTCGTCATATTCGCGGTTGCCGTAGGCCGCAACCAGGACGGCAGGCGTCCGGCTGCCCTGCATGCGGCGCAGCGTTTGCACCGCCGGAGAGGGAATGCGTCCTCCATATACGGGGACGCCAAATAGCACAAGGTCATCCGGGCCAAAGTCCATGCTTAGTCCGCGCTGTGTATACGGCGTGATATCGACCTCGCGTGGTTTTGAGGGAAACGTTTTCGAGAGCATGGACACAAGGCGCCGGGTGGAGCCTGTTGGACTGAAGAAAATACTTGTGACATTTCGAATCTCCATGGAAAAGCCTCCGTTCAGAACAATCCGTGATTTTTTCGGATGTAATATCTGTAATAAAGCAGGCCTGCAAGGTCGGCAAGGAACCAGCCTATGGGGACGGACCACCAGATACCGGCAACACCGACGGCGGGTACAGCGGAAAGCGTATAAGCCAGCACTACGCGTGTGCCGAGGGAAATGACCGTGAGCACAAGAGACATTCCGGGCTTCTGGATGGCACGGTACAGTCCGTATAACAGGAACAATGCGCCGATGCCGCAGTAAAAAGCGCCCTCGATGCGCAGATACTCCACGCCGATAGAAAGGATCTCGGATTCCTCGGGACGTATGAAAATCAAGAGAAGCGGCCTTGCAAAAAGGAACACCAATGTGGAGATGAGAAGGCAGAAAACAGCTGCGGCTCCGACCGCGCTTTTAATCCCCGCGCGAATGCGATCTTCTTTTTTGGCGCCGTAATTTTGAGCGATGAAGGTGGAGAATGCGTTGCCGAAATCCTGCACGGGCATATAGGCGAAGGAGTCGATTTTTACCGCGGCGGCAAATGCGGCCATGACGGAAGGCCCGAAGCTGTTCACCAGGCCCTGTACCATCAAAATACCGAAATTCATGACAGATTGCTGCATGCAGGTCAGCAGAGAAAAATGAGAGATTTCCGTCATGAGAGCCCGATCAAAACGCATGTCACTGCGGGAAACACGCAGGCCCGGCATACGCGCCAGTGTGTACAGCCCCAACCCGATACCGGATATCCATTGTGCAAACACAGTCGCCGCTGCAGCTCCTGCCACGCCCCAATGAAGCACCAGCACACACACAAGGTCCAGCACGATGTTCAATACCGCCGAGATCCCCAGAAAAATCAAAGGTGCCGCAGAATTGCCCACCGCACGCAGCAGACAGGCGAAGAAATTGTAAAGGAACGTGGCGGCGATACCGAAAAAAATGACCCAAAGGTACTCCCGCATCAGCCCATACACAGAGACGGGAACAGAGAGCAGGCGCATGATAGGGTCGATCCACAAAAAGACAGCGGCATTGATGACGAATGTCAGCGCGGCGATAAGCGTGAAAGAAGCGAAAATGCCGGCGCGCAGGCGGGAGAAATCCTTTTCTCCGTAACGGATGGAGAAAAATGCTCCGCTGCCCATGCAGAGCCCCAGAAGGATAGAGGTGAGAAAGGTCATCAGCGTATAAGACGAGCCAACGGCTGCCAACGCGACGGAACCGAGAAAACGACCGACAATGAGCGTGTCGGCTACATTGTAAAGCTGCTGCAGCAGATTGCCGGCGATCATGGGCAGAGCAAACCGGAGCATTGTGCCGGTGATGCTGCCGGAAGTCAAATCCAGAACACGTCCGGCAGGCTTGTTTGATATCGTTTCATTTGACATGGCGGTGCGGATGCAGAGCCTCCGTTCTGTTGACTTTCAGAATTTTTCGCGGCAGAGAAGCGCCGCGCATTCCACATGCTTTGTGCGCGGGAACATATCCACTGGCTGTACGGCCTGTACAGCATATCCGTGTTGAGAAAGATATTTAAGATCCCGCGCGGCGGTGGCAGGATTGCAGCTCACCATCACGATGCGCTGGGGGGCCATGGCCAATACGGCCTTCAGCGTCGGCTCGTCGCAGCCCTTGCGGGGAGGGTCCAGAACGACGATATTGGGCAGCAGGCCGTCGGCGGCCAGTTTTTGTGCGGCGGTTCCGGCGTCGGCACAGAAAAACTCCGCGTGCTCTACCCCCATTGCGGCGGCATTGCGCCGGGCGCTCTCCACCGCTTCGGGTACGATCTCTACACCGATAAGCCTGCCGCAGTGCTCCGCCATGGAAAGGCCGATGGTACCCGCGCCGCAATAAAGGTCCAGCAGCGTATCCTCGGGGCCGGGCGCGGCAAAATCAGCAGCAACACCGTATAGGCGGTTTGCGCCTTCGGTATTCACCTGATAGAAAGAAAGCGGACCGAGCGCGACGGGTACGCCGCGCATGGTATCGTGGAGCACGCCGGGACCGTACAGCGTGATACATTCTTTTCCGGTGATAACATTCGTTTTGTGCGTGTTGACGTTCAATACCACGCTCTCTACCTCCGGATGCGCCTTTACCAGCGCGGCGCAGATATCCTGTGCGTGAGGCAGGCTGCGTCCGTTGCAGACAAGACATACAAGCACGCTTCCGTTTGTGACGGCGTGGCGCAAATAAATATGGCGCGCGAGCCCTCGGTGTGCCTGTTCATCATAGACGGAGATATGATATTGCGTCAGAAGCGCGCACAGCGTCGCGGCGATTCGGTTCAGCAGTCCGGGCTGGAGCAGACAGTCCCCGCAAGGCAGCGGCCGATGGCTGCGGCTCGCATAAAAGCCGGCTTGAACACTGCCGTCCCCAGCGAGAAACAGAGGATACTGCACCTTGTTCCGGTAGCGCTCGGTCTGTGGAGAGGGAAGGATGTCCCGCACGGGCACATCCAGCCCGCCGATGCGGCGCAGGGCGTCCGCCACGAAGCCTTGCTTTGCCGCAAGCTCTGCTTCGTAGGAAAGGTGCCGGAAACAGCAGCCGCCGCACCGGCCGAAAATAGGGCAGTCCGCAGGGATGCGCCCGGTGCCGGGCGTGAGGACGCTTTCGACGATGCCAAAGGCGTAACTTTTGCAGATTTTTACCACCTTGACGGAAAGCACGTCGCCCACGGCGGCAAACGGGACAAAAACGGCCTGGCCCTCAAAACGTCCGACGCCGTTACCGTCGCTGGACAGTGCGTCGATGGTAAGGGGGATGATCTGGTTTTTGACAAGCGGCATATGAGCGGTTCTCCTCACAAAAAAAGCGGCAGGCATGCCGCTTTGAAAATAACGGGGAAGCCGTGCTAGCGCGCGGCTTTTTCCTGGTTGATGCTGGTCAGGTATTTGCTGGGCGGAACGCCCTTGCTTTTTTTGAACACGCGGGAAAAATAAAACTGGTCAAAAAAGCCGACGGACACGGCGATCTCTGCAATGGAAAGCTGAGAATTTTTTAAAAGGAAACATGCCTCGCTGATGCGGTAGCTGGTAAGGTAATCAATAGGGGACTGTCCCACGTTGCTCATGAATACCCGGTACAGATGGCTGCGGCTGACGCCCACGGCCTTGGCGATATCGTCGATGCTGATGTCATGGGAATAGTTGAACTGGATATACTTGATTGCGTTGATGACATACTGAGAACTGGAATTGGAGGCATGCGGTTCAAGGTCCATTGCCTCCTGCATCAGCTCAGCAATGAAAAGATACAGATATCCGACCATCAGCGTTTCATTGCGCGGCTCGGGCCCCCGGGACAGAAAAATATTGAACAGCGCCTTTTTTACGCGTTCGGCATTTTTGCAGTGGTGGGTGGGCATGTCCTCCCGAAAAGGCAGCTGAAGCACCAGCTTGTTGGCACAGGCCCCGTTGAAGCCCACCCAGTAATATTCCCACGGTTCCTCCTTGTCTGCGGAATAAGTGATGAGCTGGCTGGGCTTTGCAAGAAAGATATCCCCCGCCCGAAGCTCATAAACTGTGTTGTTTACCGTATATGTGCCTTTCCCGTCGACAACATAATGGATCAGATAGTGATCCCGTACGCCGGGGCCCCAGGTATAGCCGCGCTCACAGCTCTGCAGGCCGCAGTTGAAGATGGAAAGTTCCACATTGTCGGTATAATTCTGCTTGAACGACTGCTTGTATGTGCTGGGCATCCGATTCACCTCCGGCGAAACCGTGTGGGACAAAAAACGATTCCGCCTCTTATTCCTCATATGATATTTAATTATAGCAAATCAATCAACAAAAGTCCATTTTTTCGTGATATAAAATAGTGTTTACATCAAGCGCATGTCTGTTATAATGGATTTGACACCGGGGCAGTACCGGGCTGCATTTGGAGCGGCGCTGAAAATGCGCCGCCATGCGGCACCCCGGCGGAGAAGAAGGCATCGGGGCCGCTTTTCGGCGGCGTCTATAGGATAAACGAAAGACAAGGGGAGGCCGGTAATATGTCAACGGCAAAAGAGTTAAAGAAAGAGATCGAGCGCGGTGTGTGGGACGCGTCCCTGGGAAAGCTGTATGGCCGGCGGGCTGGCGTGCTGGAGCGCCAGCGTGCGCGGTACGCGGATGCGCTGGACTGTTTTGCGGCGCTATACGGCGGGGAACGGGAAGCCGCCATCTATTCCGCGCCCGGCCGCACCGAGATCGGAGGCAACCACACCGACCACAACCACGGCGTGGTAATGGCCGGCGCGGTGGATCTGGACGTGATCGCCGTGGTTTCCAAAAACACGGACGATGTGGTACGTGTGAAATCGAAAGGCTTTGACGGCAGGGACGAAGTGAAGCTGGAGCAGCTGTCTCCTGTGCTGGCAGAGCAGGGCCGCTCCGCCGCTCTCATCCGCGGCGTGGCTGCGGGCATCGCAAAGCAGGGCGGTGTACTGGGCGGCTTCGACGCCTATACCACGTCCGATGTGCTGCGCGGCTCAGGGCTGTCCAGTTCGGCTGCGTTCGAGGTTGTCATTGGTACTGTATTCAATGGGGAATACAACCAAGGCCGTTTCTCCGCGGTAGACATCGCAAAGATCAGTCAATATGCGGAAAATGAATATTTTGGCAAACCCAGCGGCCTGATGGATCAGACAGCCTGCAGCGTGGGCAGCGTGATCACCATTGATTTTCGTGATCCTGCCAGCCCCGTAGTGGAAAAAGTGGATTTTGATCTGGCAAAACACGATTATTGTCTGTGCATTACAGATACAAAAGGGAGCCATGCGTCGCTTACCAATGAATATGCGGCCGTCCGCCAGGAGATGGAAGCAGTGGCGGCCTATTTCGATAAGCCGGTGCTGCGCGAAGTGGATGAGTCTGCTTTTTATGCGGATATTGCTGGTGTGCGTGAAAAACTGGGGGACCGTGCCGTACTGCGCGCTATCCACTTTTTTGCGGACAGTCGGCGTGCCGGTGCGTTATGCAGTGCCATCCGTGAGGATCGCTTTGAAGACTTTTTGGAATTGATCGTGGCAGGCGGCCATTCGTCGTTTGAATACAACCAGAATGCATACAGTGCAAAAAATCCGCGGGAGCAGGGCGTTTCGCTTGGTTTGGCACTTTCTCAGCATATACTCGAGGGGTATGGTGCGTGGCGTTTGCAGGGCGGCGGCTTTGCGGGCACCATTCAGGCGTTCGTCCCGGTGCATCTGCTGGAGGCGTACCGCGCGGCGATGGACAGCGTGTTCGGCGAGGGCTCCTGTTACGTGCTGAATGTGCGCAACTACGGTGCGCTGTGTGTGACAGAGGTACTGTAAAGCCGTGCGGGAAAAATGGTCGGCCGCCCCGCGGCGAATCGCGGCGTTCGATGCCTTGCGCGGTTTTGCACTGGTAAATATGGCCGTATACCATGGCGTTTACGACTGGGTCTATGTATTCGGCCGACCTGCGGCATGGTTTACGCAAACGGGCAACGCGCATATCTGGCAGCAATTCATCTGTTGGACGTTCATTCTGCTGGCGGGGGCTGTGTTTCCTTATGGGAAGCATGCGGTACGCCGTGGCGCGGTCACATTTGGCTGCGGATTTCTGCTCACGGCCGTTACGATGCTGGTGATGCCGTCGGAGCAAATACTGTTCGGCGTTCTGCACTTGATTGGGGCGGCCGTGCTGCTCAGCGCGCTGCTGCGCCGCTTTTTGGACCGCGCGCCAGCGCTGCCCGGCGCCATAGCTTCCTTTGTATTGTTTTTGTTCCTGCGAAGCGTCCCGATGGGATATCTGGGCATTGGCGAGCTGCAGCTGTTTGAGCTGCCGCGCCAGCTGTACAGCGTGCCGTTTTTGTTTCCGCTTGGCCTGCCCGGCCCGGGCTTCTATTCGGCGGATTATTTTCCGCTGATCCCGTGGATATTTCTGTTCTGGACGGGGCTTTTCCTGTGGCGTTTTCTGCGCCCGTATGCCGAAGAGACGGTGCGCGGCTGGCCTGCCTGCCGTCCATTGGTTTGGCTGGGGCGGCACAGCTTGTGGGCATATTTGCTGCATCAGCCTGTTTTGTTGGGCTTTATATTTTTGTTATCGATATTGACAGGCAGTTGATAAGAAGAAAGGATGTAGAAAATGGTTTTGGTCTGGTATCCGAAATGTTCCACCTGCCAGCGTGCCAAGGCATGGCTGGATGAGCATGGCGTGACCTATACGCTGCGCGACATCAAGGAAGAAAACCCGAACGCGGAGGAGCTGCGGGCCTGGCATGAAAAAAGCGGCCTGCCCCTCCGGCGTTTTTTCAACACAAGCGGTCTGCTGTACAAAGGCATGGCGCTGAAGGACAAGCTGCCTGGAATGACGGACAATGAGCAGTACATTTTGTTGGGTGAATACGGAATGCTTGTGAAGCGGCCTTTGATTGTGGCGGACGATTTTGTGCTGGTGGGTTTCCGCGAGGCGGAATGGTCTGCAGCGCTCGGCTGATAGGAGATATACCTGCGGGTGTGCAGTTCGGCTTCGAACGCAAACAAGCCCTTGTGAAAATGTTCCGTACAATGTTCATAAGGCCAAAGCGCGTCTCTGGAAAGCATGGGCTGTGCTTTTGCGCAAAAAGAAAACCCACAAAACAGTCTGCAGGCTGTTTTATGGGTTTTCTTACTGGAGCTGGTGATCCGATTCGAACGGACGACCTGCTCATTACGAGTGAGCTGCTCTACCGACTGAGCCACACCAGCATATGGCGCTTAAATCAAGTGCCTTTATCTATTATAAGGAATTTTTTGCGTTCGTCAAGCTTTTTCTGAAAAGTTGTGGACGAAAATTTTATTTTGCGGTACAATAAGCAAACAGAGAAGTTTCGGGAGGGAAAAGAATGGTTACAGAATGCGTTGCGATACTGGCAATCTCACTTTGCCTCGTTGTGGTATTCATCCGTGCGGGGCACGGGGATTACGCAGCGAGTGTCACGCCCATCCTGGTCGTTCCCTTCGTGCATCTGCTTGCGCTGCCGGTAAGCTGGTGGACAGATTCGCTTTTTCCCGCGCTTGCGCCTCAATCGGTGGTGGCGTTTGCGGATATCGCCGCCGTAGTGGTTTCCTGCCTTATGATCATGTCCTTTTCGGGGAAGATCAGGAACAGGAAGAATAAAAAGCTGTATGTAGTGATGCTGGGTGGATACAATATTATACTGACCTGCACATTTGTCCACCGGACGCTGGCAGTGCTTTGGAAATAATTCTTTAGAGAATGTGCCGGGGCCTATCGTGAGCCCCGGCCTCTTTTGCGTTTCGGGGAAAAATTGGGGCCGTGTGCGCTTGATATAAAACAGGGAGACAAAGGGATGAGCTGTAAAAAATATATCGCTGCGATTTTACTGTGCTCCGTGCTGCTGGCAGGCTGCTCTGGTTTTTCCGGGCGGGGAACGGATGCATGGGGAGCGGAATCCCCGGCATCCGGAGGAAGCAGCACGGAGGGGCAGGCCGTACAGGTTGTGCCCGAAACGCTTGCGCGTCAATTGGCTGCGGTACAAAGTGCGCACCCGCTGACGGAAGAATTTTTTTCATGGTGCGCGCAGGAGGCGCCGTCCGGTCTGCTGGAGGGAATAGATGATCGTCTCGAAGCAGAGGCCCTGTATTCAGACGCATGGTTCTATGACCTGTGCGGGATTTCTCTTCATGTGCTGTACGGCCGCTACTCCGGGCAGGACAGCGGCTCGAACTGGCATGAGCGGGAGGGAGGCAACGGCGCGGCGGAGATTATTTTTGCAGGCGACGTGAACCTTGACGATGATTGGGAGATTATGCGGCATTTGAAAGACAGCGGCGGCGGCGTGGAAGATGCATTTTCATCGGCGTTGTTAGAGCGGCTGCGCGGCGCGGATGTCCTTGTGGTGAACAACGAGTTCCCGTACTCCCGACGCGGCGTGGCGCTGCCGGGAAAACTATACACGTTCCGGGCAGACCCCGCAAGCACCTCTTTTTTGCGACAGATGGGAGCGGACCTTGCAGGCCTTGCCAATAACCATGTATTCGACTACGGACCGGACGCATTCGAGGACACGCTGGCGGCGCTGGAACAAGAAGGGATTCCCTATATCGGCGCAGGGCGAGACCTGGAGCAGGCAATGCGCCCCCAATATTTTATTGTAAACGGCATGAAGCTTGCCTTTGTCGCAGCCACCCGTGCGGAAAAATTCATTTTCACGCAGGAGGCGGGGGCAACACAGCCGGGAGTGCTGCGCACCTACGAACCCGATCTTTTCTTGCAAGCAGTCACAGAAGCGAGGAAGAACAGCGATTTTGTGGCGGCCTATGTGCATTGGGGCACGGAGAATACCGCTGTGCTGGAAACCGCTCAGCGGGAGCAGGCCCGCCAATATATTGAAGCGGGCGCGGACATTGTTGTGGGCGCACATCCGCACTGCCTGCAGGGCTTTGCATTTGAGCACGGAAAGCATGTTGCATATAGTCTGGGGAATTTCTGGTTCAATATGGATACGGTGGAAACGGGCTTCCTTTCCGTCAGAATCACAGCGCCGGGTGAGTATTCCGTTCAGTTCGAGCCGTGTATCCAGCATGGAGGACGTACCACACTCATGGAAGATGCAGAGGGCGCGGCGCTATTACAGTATCTGCGGGCGCTTTCGCCTGGAGTGCGCATTTACGCGGACGGAACACTGGAGCTGGAGCAGCCGGAGCTGTAGAGAAAGATCGACAAACAAAAGCACCTGCGGACGATGTGTCCGCAGGTGCTTTTCTGCCGGATGACGGTATGCCGTTCAAAGCTGCGGGGCAGGTTCTGCGGTAGCCAAACGCTTACGCCAGGCGCCGAAGCGATAGGCGACAGCCGTGAGCAGTGCGCCCAGCGACCAGGAGACCAGCAGGGAGATAAAGGTGGATTCCGGGCGCCCGGTGGGATACTCGGCGCTGCGTGTAAAGAATGCGATGCCGTAGGCAATGGGAACGCGGAGCACAACAGTGGTGATGATGGAGATCCACATTGGTGTCATCGTGTCTCCTGCGCCTCGCATCACGCCAGAGAGACACTGAGTAATGGACATGGCGATATATCCGAAGGCGAGAATCTGCATCATGCGCATGCTCAAATCTACCAGCACGGCTGTTTCGGTAAAAACGCCCATCAGTTGGCGGCCGAATAAAAGAATCAATGCAGTCAGGAAAGCGGAGATGCCGACGGCAATCCAGGTGCCCTGCTTTGCACCCTGATGCACACGGTCCAACCTGCGCGCGCCAACGTTTTGTCCGGTATACGTCGTCATTGCCTGTCCAAAGGTGAAGTTCGGCATCATCGCGAAGCCATCCACCCGCATGACGATCACGTTGCAGGCGATGACCATTTCACCAAAGCTGTTGGTGAGGGACTGGACCACAAGCATGGCCACGGAGAAGATGGCCTGAGTGATGCCGGAAGGCACACCGATGCGGATGATATTGGCAATGGGCGCGGAGCAGGGTTTCAAGTAATGCAGCGTCAGGTCGAACACGTCCCGCATGCGCAGCAGTTTCCACAGGCAGAGGAAAGCGGAAATCGTTTGCGCCAGCACAGTGGCCAGCGCCACACCGGCCACACCCATACCCAGGCCGGCTACAAACCACAAATCAAGCCCTACGTTCAACGCGGCGGCAACAAGCAGAAAACCCAGTGCGGACAGGCTGTCGCCCATGCCGCGCAGCACGCCGGACAGGATATTATAATAAGCAAAACCGGCAATGCCCAGGAAATAGATCATCAGATAATCCGCGCACCAGTCGATGATGGAGGCGGGCGTGCTGAGCAGCTCGAGCATTGGGCGGGTGATAAGCGCGCCGATGATCATTGTAATGACGGATACGATGGCGGACAGTGTGATGCAGTTGCCAATAACGACGGAGAGCTGCTCACGATCTTTTGCGCCGTAACGCTGTGCTACCAGGATGCCTACGCCTGTGGCGACGCCCACAAAAAGCGCAAGCAGAAGGTTGAGGATGGGGGAGGCGCTGCCGACGGCCGCCAGCGCATTATCGCCGACATAGCGGCCTACGATGATGGAATCCGCGGTGTTGTAAAGCTGCTGGGCCAGATTGCCGATCAGCATGGGGATAGCAAACTCAAGAATGCGCTTCCAGGGAGCGCCCAGAGTCATATCGTGCGCGGAGAAAAGCTGCTGCAGTCTTGCAGCGAATGAACGTTTTCCCATGAATGGTTCCTTTTCCTTCCTTTTTGGTGTAATACAACAATTGTAAAGGGATGAAATTTATTTGTCCATAGGAAAATGTGCGCAGGAGACGGCTGAAACATGGCGTTTCGTGCGTATTTCATTCGGAAAAGCTTTACTGGGATAAGAAAAGGCCAAGGCCGGGCAAAAGCCCGGCCTTGGCCTTGTGTGGGAGAGTCTGCGTCAGGAAACAATGCGTTCCGCTGTATACACAGTGGAAGTATCCGCACGAATGCCGCCCGGATCGTACACATCGGCGATGATCTTTGCACGGTACACGCCGGAGGAAAGGCGCATTTCGTGCGCCAGCGCGGCACTGCCTGCGCCTCCGGCACTGAAGACGAAAATATCGTCCCAGGTGCCCGACCAGGTCTGTACGTTTTTTTGCAGCACAACGGTCAAACGTGCACTTTGCACAGCATTATACAGCTTGACGTGGGCGGTGATGGTATACTGTGCGGCGGTGCTGTCGATCGCGCCGCCGACAGATTGGATACAGCCTGTTTTGCAGATGATTTGTTGCAAGGGGCATCCTCCTTCAGCATAGCGTTCTTAAACCATTGTAATGTTCTATATACGCGGCATCCACACGATTTATGACAGAAAACCATCCAAACAAAAAATTTTTACATATGTGAAGACCGCAGAAGACCGCAGGAGAATGAAAATAGCGGGCCGTATAAACCGACCCGCCACAGACTAAAGTTTGAAAAAGGGGCGGCGGCTGCGCCCGCAGGCGCGTGTCGAAAAGCAACCGCGCTGGAAGCGCGGCTCTTATAGCGCGCAGACGCCCCTTTTTCATTTAAAATAACCCACGCCGTGCGCGGCGAACAAGGCCAAAAGCCCTGTTCGCAGGCAGCTTGGCGGAAAAGCGTAGCTTTTTTGCCAAGCTGTAGCGGGTGGTATAAAACCGGCCCGCCATTATATCATTTTAAAAAGCCCGCCACGATTTTTGCTTCAGCTTCTTCCTCTGTAAGGCCGAGCGTTCGCAACTTGAGCAGTTGTTCGCCAGCGATCTTACCAATGGCCGCTTCATGGATGAGCGCGGCATCGCCGCTGTTTGCGGTAAGTTCGGGTGCAGCCGTTACAGTACCGTTGTCTGCAATGATGGCGTCACATTCCGAGTGGCCTGTGCAGCGCGTGTTGCCAACGATACGCGAGCGGTAAGCCTGATGAGAATTTCCCTTGGCAACAGAACGGGAAATGAGGTCCACGCCAGAGTCCTCTCCGTCGAGAAAAACTTCAAAATCAGTTCGCGCCTGCTGGCTGCCCTCAGTGAGGAGCCGCTCACGGATATACAGCTTTGCACCTGCGGCCAGGGTGGCGCGGGTGGTGCGCGTGGTGTCATCCACGCCGCCGAGCTGCGAGGTGTCCATTTCCAGTATGGCGCCCTCTGCGAGCGTGGCTTCCGTTACGGGGTCAATGCTGCGTTTGCCGCTGCCGCCGCCCGTACCGATATGCTTTTCCAGATACACGACGTGAGCGTCCCGTCCCAGAAAAAACCGGTGGATTCCGTTGTGGCGGGCGGGTTCTCCGTCGTCGGTGTGCACACCGCAGCCAGCGACAATGGTCACGTCGGCGCCGTCACCCACAAAAAAGTCGTTGTAAACCAGATCATCAACATCTCCGTGAGTCACACAGGCGGGAATGGAAACGCTTTCGCCTTTTGTGCCGGGCAGAATGCGGATATCCAAGCCGGGGACGTCGGTTTTGGATTCTATTTTAATATGCGCGGTGGACTGCCGCCCTGCGCATTGGCCGTTTTCACGAATGTTGAACGCGCCGTTGAAAGAGCCGGCCCAGTCCGAAACGATGCCGAGCAATTTTTCAGTGATGCCGTTCATTGTTTTCCAACCTCCTTGTTGGGACATTGCGTGCAGCCGGCTGCGCCGTCCAATAACCCGGGCAGCACCAAGGCACGCGGTCCGGCCTGCTGTACTACACCGTCGGCAATGACTACGATCTCATCCGCGATGGCGAGAATGCGTTCCTGATGTGAAATAATGACAAGCGAACCGTCCAGATGGCTGCGTAAGTCGCGAAAAACGTCGATAAGCCCGGTGAAGCTCCACAGGTCAATACCTGCTTCCGGCTCGTCGAACAGCATGAAGCGCGTACCCCGGGCAAGCACAGTGGCGATTTCGATGCGTTTGATCTCGCCGCCGGACAGGCTGGCGTTGATCTCACGGTCCATATATTCGCGGGCACACAGCCCGACTTTTCCCAGAAGCTCGCACAGTGTTGCTTCGGAAAGAGCGCCTCCTGCGGCCAGTTCCACGAGGTCGCGCACGGTGAGTCCTTTGAATCGGACGGGCGTCTGGAATGCATAACTCACGCCGCAGCGTGCGCGTTGGGTAACGTCAAGCGGAGTAATGTCTTTTCCGTCCAGGAATATCTGCCCGGATGTGGGTGTCTCCAGCCCGGCGATCAGCTTCGCCAGCGTTGTTTTCCCGCCGCCGTTGGGGCCTGTGAGCACGACAAGTTTTCCGTCCGGAATAGCGAGGTCCATACCTTTGATAATTTGTCCGCCTTCCGGTGGCTGCCATGTGAGTTTTGATAATTTCAGCATACTATGAATATTCCCTCCTGAAGCCGGTTGAGCATATAATCGCGGCAGAATACTTCGTCGATGATGATGTGGAAAACGCTTTCTATACTATTATACTCCACTTTGGCAAAATGACAAGACTTAAATGAAAGATTGTTCAGATGCAAAAATGAAGAAAACTGGCAGAAGTGAAGCAGATGCGGTTGAGATAGAGCCGTCGATAACAGCGCTGTGGTATAATAACCTCAGGCCCGCCGCTTACGCGGCTGTGCACATTTTATGCGCTGATGCACTTTCGCGTATAGAGTTGAAAACATTGAATCATGCAAAACCGCAGCGGGTGCGGTTTCGTTGTGGCCGCTTCGCAGCGTTCATGATATAATGATTCCACTACCGCCGTGTCGTGTTCGCTGTTTCCCGGCCAGAGCGCGTCAGGCCGCTGTATATGATTTTTATAAAAAGCAGAAAAGGAGCCGCCATGAAAGATATCGTCATCTCCGGCGCCCGAGAGGGCAATTTGAAAAGTATCTCTCTGCGGATACCACGGGAGAAGCTTGTGGTACTCACGGGCGTGTCCGGTTCAGGAAAATCCACGTTGCTGATCGATGTACTGTTCAATGAATGCCAGCGGCAGTATCTGGAGGCGATGGACTTGCAGGGAATCCGAAAGCCTCAGGTGGAAAACATCCGAGGCGTTTCTCCGGCCGTGTGCATCACGCAGCGCGGGGCGAATCGAAACCCACGTTCCACTGTGGGCACTGTCACGAACATTTATACGGAACTGCGCATGCTGTACGAAAAGCTGGCGGTACGCAATTGTCCGCATTGCGGAGTTGCCATTTGCGCGGCGGACTGCTTTGAAACCACGGAAAAGCGCGGCGGAGATTTTTTTGTCTATATGGACTGCTGTGTATGCGGCAAACGCATGGATAAGCTGACGCGCACGCAGTTTTCCTATAACACCAAAGAAGGGGCATGTCCTGAATGTCAGGGGCTTGGCCAGACACTCAAGGTGGACCGAACGGGGGCGGTGGATGAGCGGCGTTCTCTGGAGGATGGCGCTGTGCGTTTTTGGGCACAGAAATACGCTGAATACCAGACGGCTGCGTTTTATGCGGCTCTGCGGCATTATGGGCTCCCTGTACAGCCGGGGACGGCAGTCGAAGCATACAGCGATCTGCAAAAGGCAGTGCTGTATGAGGGAACTTCCTGCTCTGCGCTGCAAGAAACGTTTCCGAATATAGCCGTGCCGAAAACTGTCGCGCAGGGCAGGTTTGAGGGCGTGGAACCGATGCTTTGGAGGCAAAAGGGCGGCGACGCTAAGGGGATGGAGGGGTATTTCCTTCATACGCCGTGCCGCGCGTGCGGCGGCGAGCGGTTGAATCCTCTGAGCCGCGGCGCCGCTGTGCGGGACGTGCGTCTGCCGCAGCTTTCTGCGCTTTCGCTGGATGAGCTTCGCAGGTGGCTTGAAAAGTTGGAGCAGGATCTGCCTTCCGCGCATCAAAAACTGGTGGAGCCGTATTTGCTGGATCTGCAGACAAAGCTTCGGCGCTTGTCGGACGTTGGTTTGGGATATCTTTCGCTGGAGCGGCAGGCGGGAACACTTTCAGGCGGTGAAACGCAGCGCCTGCGGTTGGCCGCGGCGTTGGACTCGGACATCACGGGGATATTTTATATGCTGGACGAGCCGACGGTGGGCCTGCACCCGCAGGATACGCAGGGTATGATCGATGTTTTGAAACAGCTGCGTGACAACGGCAATACTGTACTGGTGATCGAGCATGACCCGGATGTAATGCGCGCTGCGGACCATATCATCGACATTGGGCCGGGTGCGGGCCGGCATGGCGGACAGGTTGTCGGCAGCGGCACGCTGGAAGAGCTGGCAGCGCAGCCTGATTCTGTCACGGGCGCCTGGTTGGCGAGGCATCAGCCGCAAAAGCGGACGCCTCGGGCGGGGGACGGCAGAAGGGTGAAGATAAGGAACGCCTGCCTGCACAATCTGCAAAATGTGGATGCGGAATTTCCGGTCCGCTGTCTTTCTGCGGTGACGGGGGTGTCCGGTTCCGGAAAGTCCTCGCTGGTATTCGGCGTGCTGGCGGACGAGAGGGAACAGCGTACACATGTTGCGGGGCTGGAACATTTCAGCCGTGTGGTGGTTATTGAACAGGAGGCGCTTGTCCGCATGCGCCGCTCCAATGTAGCGACCTATACAGGGCTGTATTCTGATATCCGCAGCTTGTTCGCGGCAACGCCGCAGGCCAAAAAGCTGGGATTGGGAGCAGGGGCTTTTTCCTTTAATACAAAAGGGGGCCGATGTGAGACGTGCGAAGGACTGGGCGTTGTTCCAAACAATTTGTTGTTTTTCGCGGATACGGAAATCACATGCCCGGTGTGCGGCGGCAGGCGCTTCGGCGAAAAGGTTTTGTCTGTTCGGTGGAACGGGAAAAATATTTCCGATATACTGTCGCTTTCCGTGGAAGAGGCAATGGAGATGTTTGCCGCAGAGCGTAGGTTGGCGGCGCGGCTGCACACGTTGTGCAGTGCGGGGTTGGGCTATTTGGAGTTGGGGCAAACGCTCACGACATTGTCCGGCGGAGAAGGCCAGCGTCTGAAGCTGGCAAAGGAACTGATGGAGCAGGCACAGAACAATGTATTGTATTTAATGGATGAGCCGACCGTAGGCCTGCATCCGCTTGACGTTGAGCACTTTCTCGCGCTGCTGAACGGTATGGTGGAAGGCGGCGCTACGGTGATTGCAGTGGAGCACAATCAACAGGTGATCGCTGCGTCGGACTGGGTCGTTGAGCTAGGGCCCGGCGGCGGGGTGGACGGAGGACGGGCCGTGTTTTCGGGGACGCCTCAGGAGCTGGCTGCCTGTACGGAGTCTGCAACAGGACGTTTTTTGGAAGGCTGGTAGCCTTGAATAAGCTAAAACGAACGCTCCGGCGCGCATTGCCGGGGCGTTCGTTTTGCGTCTCCTCAAATGTGTATATGGGGGTTTTGAAAATAGCGGCCTTTGTTCAAAGTGTGGTAAGCAGATATTGATAAGCCTTTTCCAAAAAAGTGAAATCGACCGCGTCAATATAATATTGCTCCAAAGCGTCATGGCATTCTTTGGCTTCCTTCTGAATGGAAGAAGCCTGTGCGAACAGCTCATCCACGGCGCGCTTATTGAAGTGCAGGCGCTTGCGGCGCAGCTTCAACCCTTCCTTGTTGCAGAAGCGTGTGCAGTGGATGGTGCGTTGGCCGGAAAACTGTATCGGATGATATGAGTTGCTGGTGACAAAGCAAAGACGCAGTGCGGGAATGAACAGATGCTCGATTTTTTCGTATGGGCTCATGGAACAATAACAGGTTACGATGTTGTGTCCTTTTTGCAGCGCCTCCTCCCGCAATGCGTAGAGCAATGTGCGGCTGGCGGCGCCGTATTCGTCATCCAGTACTACGATCGTGTCTGCAAGCTTTGCAATCGTATTACTGTAAAAAATTATCCCTTGTAAAGTCAATGCGCTTAACAGTCTGATTTCTTCGTGCGGAGCCTCTCCGGAGGAAGAAATGTAACGGCGGGAAAGTGTGCCTGCAAACGCGCGCGCCTTTGCGGTGTCCGTACAGGACAAAGCGACGCGCATGCTGTCCTGCAGCAGGCTGCCGGCAGCAGTGATATAACGTGTGGCGCGCTCGACCAATGCCTTGTTTTGCCGGAAGAGGCTGATGATCTCGCTTCGATGCGCTTGAAGTTTGTGACGGTCTACTGCACGGTACAGAGACACGATATCCTCGAACGCGACAGGATATACAGGCTCCAGCACATGCGGCGCGGTTCATAAACACACTTTTTAAATGAATGGAGGGTAAAGCGGCCGATAGGATGAGCGGCTCTGCAAATTTTGAATGCGTTGATGCTGGAAGGTGAAACAGCTTTACATGCGATCAGGGCGCTAAATGGATGCAATACTTTTTACCAGGTTAAAAACCGCATTGGTCAATATGGTGTTTATTGCTTCAACGCAGGCGTTGCTTTTGCCGGCTGCAGACAGGTATACTTTGATTTTGGGCTCAGTGCCGGATGGATTGATTATCAATTTGTTTTGGCCTTTCAGGTGATACTCCAACACATCGGCACAAGGCAATCCGGTATTTTCCGCGCGGCAGCCGTCTTTTCCGTCGGGGGACTGCGTTATCGATGCCCGCGGCCGTACTGGCTGGAGGTGAAACGGTTATGGCTACGCGGGCGGGTTGTGAGATAAGGGAAACACCAAACAGCGCAGGGTGTGACAAGCATACCCTGCGCTGTTTTCTGATGCTGTTTTCATCAAACCAGATGCTCTTCAAACCGCTGTATGCTTTCGTTTTTACCGACCACGACGATGATATCATCCACCGCAAAAACATGAGCGGGATTGATGTCAGTCATCGTCTGTTCGCCGCGCTCAATGGCTATGATGTTTAACCCGAATTTGCGGCGCAGATCGGCCTCTTGTACGCTGCGGCCAACGAGCTTTTGCGTGATGCGTATCTCCGATATCTCAATATTACTGTTGAGAGATATATAATCCAGCACGCTGCTGGAAAGCAGGCGCTTGGCAAGGCGCAGCGCCATGTCGCGCTCAGGGTAGATGACCTCCGCGCCGATTTTTTCCAGTACCGCGCCCTGATCTTCGCTGATCGCTTTGGCGATGACATTGGGCACGCCCAGACTTACGACATTGAGCGTGGTGAGGATGCTGGTGTCGATTTTTTCACCGATACATACGACGACGGTGTCGCAGTTTTGAATGCCGGCTTCCTCCAGCGTCTCGCGGCCCAGATCGTGCGCGACAAATGCGTGTTCGGTGTATTGGCGCAGCTCGCGCACCTTTGCCTCGCTGCTGTCGATGATCATTACGTCTTTGCCAGCGGTAGCCAGGCTTTTGGCCAGCGCCGTGCCGAAGCGTCCCAACCCGATGATGCCGTAGGACGCGGAATCCTTATTTTTTGCCATGCTTTTCTCCTTATCCAATGGTGATGGTTTCTTCTGAATACCAGACGTGCTGCTCCGTTCGGAAGGCCCAAAGCGAGGCCACAGTCAACGGGCCGATACGTCCGGTGTACATGATCAATATGACGATCAGTTTGCTGGCGGGCTGGAGCTGCGGCGTAATGCCTGTGGACAGGCCCACCGTACCGAAAGCGGATGTCGCTTCAAATAAGAGCTGCAGAAATGTGAGGTCTGGCTCCAGAAGACACAGGATGAACGTGCCGCCGCATACGACGAACGCAGACAGCAGCGTGACGATAAAAGCTTTTTGGACGACTTCTCCGGCCACAGTGCGCCGGAACGCCGTGGGCATCCGCCCGGTAGCCGCGCTGCGCGTCGCCTGCAGAAGAGCGAACAGCGTAGTGGTTTTTATGCCGCCTCCGGTGGAGCCGGGCGACGCGCCTACGAACATGAGAAGGATCAAAACAAACAGGCCGGCGTCAGTGAACGAACCGATCGGATAGGTGGAAAAACCGGCCGTTCTAGCCGAAACGCTCTGAAAGAATGCGCCCAGCCATGTGACGTTTTCCGTCGCTTTCAAAAGCAGCGTGCCCAGAAGGATCAATACCGCGCTCATCACGATGACGACTTTGGAGTGCAGAGCTAGCGCGCGGAACGAACGCTTTTTTAAGATGTCGAGGATAACCAGAAAACCCAATCCGCCGAAAATGATCAGCCCAGCGGTGGTTAAGTTGAGCAGTAAATTGTTCTGATAAGGGATCAGATTTTGCAGCCCGCCGAGAATGTCAAAGCCGGAGTTGTTGAACGCGGCAATGGAATGAAATATGCTGATGCCTATGGCTTCCAGCGGAGGATGATCCTGTACGAAAACCAGAAAGCTCAACAGCGCGCCCGCACCTTCGAAGCACAGTGTCATGAGCAGAATGGATTTGACAAGCCGTACGATGCCTTTTCCGTTTTCCATATTCATGGCTTCACGCACCAGTAAACGGCTTTTGAAACCTACGCGTTTGCCTGCTACCAGAATGAAACCGACGCCTACAGAAGTAACGCCCAGACCGCCGACCTGGATGAGCAGCGCAACGATTGTACGCCCGAACACGGTGAAATGATCCGCCGTGTCGATGGCGATGAGCCCTGTAACACAGACCGCGCTGGTGGAAGTGAACAGTGCATCAATGGGGGTGACCTGCGCGCCGTCTCGAACAGATACAGGAAGCATCAGCAATGCGGCTCCGGCGAGGATCACCAGCGCGAAACCTGCGGCAATCAGGCGGCCCGGAGGCTGCCTTTTGATGAAATTCATTTATTTGACCTTGCTTTCACAAAATATTTTACGGAATGTTTTGCGGAAATGATCACGCCTCCTGTGAGGAGAGCAGCCAGATCGCTCCGCCGCCCAAGGCAAGTGAAAAAAGGCACATAAGCCATTGCGGGACGGAAACAGGGAAGCCGGGAAACAATTCCGGCAGAGAACCCAGCACAAAGCCTAAAATCAGCAGATAGGTTTGCTGCGGATGCTTTTCCATGGCGCGTTCCAGCAGCTTAGTCGTTAGTATAATCCCCAAAAGCACGCCCGCACCAAGAGGGAGCAGATAGGGCAGATAAAGGCGGCTGATGGATTGGATGACTGTATTGTACATGTCCATCATGAGAAGAAGATAAGATAGAACCCCGTTTTCTGGGGCAGACGGTAGTTTCTATTGCCTGTCCCTGTTCTGTGCTTGCAAAGCCTTGTAAATCAAGGACTTTTCAGCCCCTAACTGTCCACACAAGACCTCCTTTTCCGTTCACTTTCTGTTTTCTGCCGCCTGTGAACTCTGGCGGCACAGCCGGGACAGTATTTTGCCCGGTTGGATTTAGGGACGAACACACCGCCGCAGACCGCACAGCGTTTTAGCTCCTTATCCCGGAAAATCTCCGCTTCCAGCGTTCCGATTTGCGGCAAGACCGACCAGCGGAACCACTTACAGCAGACCGAGAAAGAAATAGTCTGGGGGCAGGTGTGGGTGTCCCCATCATCAAGGAGCATACAGTTCCCATCCTCATAACAGCAGCACTCCCGGCAGATCAGGGCGTTTGCCTGTTTCCTCTGTGCCGGTGTCATGCGGTAAAGGGAACCGTCCTGCCTGCGCTCTATGGGCGGCAGTCGTTTATATGGGTTCTCTCTCATGTGTTCCCTCCATTTTGCTTTCCTTTGCCGTTCTCCCCGAAAGGATTTCCGGCGTTGGCACGCTCCCCGGACTTCGGGACATTTTGTCCCGAAGTGGCTCGTTGCGGTGCTTCCCCTGCCGGGGTATTCCTTTTCGGACGGTTATTCATTTTTCAAGGTGCAGCTCATCGATGAACTACCTTAAGTCTACACCTAAAAGACCGCCCGCCCCGTATATCCATAAGGTCGGAAATCAGCCCGGAAAACTCTCTATTTCCACGCTCTTGGAATTGTGGTAGAATAGAAGAAATAGAATGGCAAATCGAAATTTCACGGAGGTATATTATGGGACTGTTTTCAAAGAAGAAAAATGAAGAAGTGGCTATTGATGAACTAACACCACAAATAAAAACTAAGTTAGATGAATTAGCCCAAAAAGGCAATCAGTTTGAGGAAGAAGAACAATATGAGGAAGCTATACAAGCATGGAAAGAAGCTCTTAGCCTAATCCCAGAGCCACAGCAATTTTACAGTGAAACCATATGGTTTTTAGCTGCCATTGGCGATATTTATTTTCAAAAGAAACAATACGAAAAAGCACACGAATGCTTTGACAAAGCAAGGGGGAATTTGAGCGGCGAGGGATATGGAAATCCGTTTGTTATGCTTCGATTAGGTGAATGTTGTTTAGAAATAGGGGACGAAAAAAACGCCACAGAATATTTGCTTAGAGCCTATATGTTTGAAGGAAGGGAGATATTTGAGCCTGACGAGGACGGTAATGATGATGGCAAAAAATATTTTGATTATTTAAGAACTCATGTTGAAAACATTGAGTGAAGATTAAGATAACACAGTTCCCATTTATCGAGCAGACAAGGAGGGAGAGCATGGAACTATCCATACAAGAACGATTGAAAGATTTGCGTGTGGAGCGTGGGCTGACGCTGGAGCAGCTTGAGGAGCAGGTAAATCTCTCCAAGTCTGCGCTGGGCAGCTATGAAGCAAAGGATTTTAAGGACATCAGTCACTATGCTATTATCAAGCTGGCGAAGTTTTACGGTGTAACCGCCGATTATCTACTGGGGCTGTCCCAAACAAGAAATCACCCAAACGCTGATCTTGCAGACCTGCGTTTGAGTGATGATATGATTGAACTCTTGAAAAGTGGGTTGATAGATAATTCCCTCTTGTGTGAACTGGCAGTACACCCGGATTTTCCCCGGCTGATGGCTGACCTTGAAATCTATGTAAACGGTATCGCAGGAAAACAGGTGCAGAGTGCAAACGCCATTGTAGACGCTGTGAGCACAACCATTATGAAGCAGCACAATCCCGGCTTGTCTGACCCGCAGTTAAGACAGCTTATCGCCGCCCATATTGATGATGACAGCTTTTGCCGCTATGTGATACAGCAGGACATAAACAAGATAGCTCTTGACCTGCGGGAAGCGCATAAGGACGATTTTTTCAGCGTCCCGGAGGACAATCCTCTGGAAGATTTTTTGCAGACCGCCGAGGAAACCGCCAGCCCAGACAGCGATCCGGAGCAAGCAGCTTTGGCGTTTATCTGTAAGCGGCTCAAATTGAATTTGAAGAAGCTGTCCGAAGAAGAAAAGAAGTGGCTGAAAAAGATTGCACAGAAGTCGGACTTGCTGAAAAATCCGAACCCGCAGCGGGGGAGAAAGTAATAAATATGAAATTACAGAATGGAGTCCTGCAAACAAAAGTCAATAGCTGAAATGAAAAAAGTCCCGCAAAATTTGCGCAGCTGAAAAAGGACATGACAAAACAGGCTGGAGAAAAAGCTTCGCCAGCCGGGATAAAGTAGCAATCTGATTTATCTTTGTGAGGTGTCCTGCTGTGCGTCAAAAGCCTCCAGGCACTCTTTCACACGGGCATAGTAGATGCGCAGGAACTTGTTCTGCGCGGCTGTCATGTAGACGAAATATGGCTTGCCCTCCGCGCGTTTCTTATCGAGAAACTGGTACACTGGCTCATCTGCCGGGGCTTTTCTCAGGTATGTACAGATGATCTGGTACAGCGTTTTCCGCAGATGTGGAGAGCCGCGCTTGGTCGTAGGGACGCTCTTGGCGCTGTGCTTGCCGGACTGGTCTACGGCCGGATCAACGCCGGCAAATCCAACGATGGAACTGCGGCGTGGGAAACGGCGTACATCGCCGATCTCAGCCATAAGCTGTGTGGCAGTGGTTTCGCCAACACCGTACATGGCGCGCACGGTATCGTACTCTGGGAGTTGCTTTGCAAGGCGCGTCATCTCGGCGCGCAGCGCAGCCAGCGTCATCTTACCCGATAGAAGCTGTTGCGCCGCTGTGGCAATAAGTAATTTGGTGTTGTCGTTTTTTGGAAGCGTTGTGATGTGCCCACAGCTTCCGGCATAAACATCCAGCGCCTTTTCCGCGCTGAAATGGTAGCCCTTGCGCTTGCACCACTTCTGGTAGCGCTCGGTGAATGCTTTCTCACTGACACGGCAGATACAGTCGCAGTGGTAGAAGGTCATGACAAAGTCCACCCATTTCTGGTGACCGTCGGCGCGTTCCGGGCTGGAGAACAGTTCGTTCACGCTGGGAAAGGTCTTGTCGGTTAGCGAAATGAGATTGTTTTGCAGCGATACCACCGTTTTCATGTAGAGGTTGTACTGACGGCTGCACAGCTTCAATTGTTGCCTTACAGTGTCCATAGGCGTATATTCCCGCAGATCCACCCAGTTGTCAAGGCCGTATTTGGCGATTTTCATGGCATCTGCCTTGTCGGTCTTGACCTTACGGATGGAACCGCCCCCGCTCTGCTTGATGAACAGCGGATTCAGGACACAGACATAGATGCCGTATTCGTGCAGCGCCGCCGCTACCGGCTCATGGTAGCGTCCGGTGGCCTCCATGATGACACGGGTATTTTCCCCCAGCGCGATGATGGCGTAGGCCATCTGCTCCAGACCGACCTCGGTGTGGAGAAATTCCTGTGGCAGCAACGCCACTTCACCCATTGGCCGCAGGGCAGCCACCATGCTTTTCCCTTTGGAAACATCGATCCCAACTGCGTTCATTTTGTTCCTCCTTGTGATTGGATATGGCTTTCCGCCTTTTCCTCATTGCCTGTTCAATCTCCTGAGTGACACGAGCGCACAAGGTGGCTCTACCTGCGCAAATCGAATGCTGCGAATGAAAGAGGCGGCTGACGGACTCCATTTCGGGCGTGTTGGCCCATGGAAATTGCTGTCAGGCCATTACTCTCCCATTCTAACAGCTTCGGCTTTGAGATGGAAAAAGACGCGGCTGGCTGCCGCGCCTTAAACCGTAATTATTATTGTAGGAGGAAATCGAAAACATGAATTTCTTTAAGAAAAAGAACTCGCAGACAAATAGTAAGCTAACAAAGCCGGATATTGAAAAACTTTTACAAGAAGCATATCAAGCTAATCCTAAGTGTTACGAAAAAGAAGATGGTACACTTTTGATAGGGCTTGCGCTTACAGAAGATACCGATTCTCTTTTCCCCATCGTGCCGGAGGAGCAGTGGGCAATAGAGGGCAAGACAATTAGCGAATGGATTATTACAATGGTTAGCCTTACAAATCCACAAGGTGGAATTATCGGGCAAATGGAATATCACGAAGCCATAAAACGACTTGAACCATTTATTCTTATGAAAAAAGATAATTGGGCACTTATTAGAGCAATGACCCATGAAGAATTAGACAGTCTATTTGGAAATCTTCCTCGTAAATTATATTGATTACATACAGATTAGGAACGGATAGCAAAGCCAGCCGTGTCAGTCAACGGTCAAGATGAACGGCGCATAAATGCGCCGCCGTTGACAGCCTCGCCCGTCTTTGTTGATGGGTAATCAAGGCGGGAAAACCCTAAAATGGCTTTCCCGCCCATTCCGATTTTGAGAAGAAAGTCCGTCCGCTTTTTCGTGGGTGTGGCTATCCAGCTGGGACACTTTGTCCCATAGTCCGGCATAGGACGAGGGACGGGGCTTTCATATACGCCCTGTCTGCTGCTGAAACTAGTCCTGCGCTTGCGGCTCCACGCCACGCAATCACAGCCCTGTTTTCCTGCTGCTTCAAATGTGCTTGCCCTTCCGGGCGGCAACCTCATTTTCGCAGCAACGCCGACAGAGCGTATAACACACTACACTTTGCTACGCAAAGTCGTGTGCCAAAGGGGGTACCCTTTGGAAACCCCAAACAACAAAACAGGCTGAATATCTCGCACTTCCCCGGTGCTTGATATTCAGCCTTTATTTGTTGTCAGCAGCCCCCGTTTCGTGGTCTGCGTGTAGTTCCTTGTAAACTGACCTAAGCCATAGTAACGATCTCACATACAGAAGGTGAATCAGATGAGCGAGATTTTATTGTATCATGGCAGTAAAGAAGAAGTTGTCTATCCCGAAATCCGCATCACACGGTATACAAAGGACTTTTCTTGGGGATTCTACTGCACGAACAGCTATCAACAAGCCTACCGCTGGGCAGACCGCCGTTCTGCCGATGGTATTGTGAACGTCTATCGCTATGTAGAGAATCCTGACCTGAAAATCCTGCGTTTCCCTGAAATGTCGGACGAATGGCTGGATTTCATTGCAAAATGTCGTGCAGGCGAAACCCATCCCTATGATATTGTGGAGGATCCCATGGCAGATGACACCATCTGGGACTATGTCAATGGATTTACGTCCGGGCAGATCAGCCGTGAAGCATTTTGGGCATTGGCGAAGTTCAAGCATCCAACACACCAGATCAGCTTTCATACCGTAAACGCTTTGCACTGCCTGACCTTTGAGAGGAGTGAATCCATCCATGACCGAAAAGCAGAAAAATGATGTTCTCTACGTTTGCAGCCTGATCGAGACCATCGCCCGTAAGACCAAAAATCATCGGCAGGATGTGATTCGTCACTTCACAAAAGCCGGCATCGAACGGCAGCTCCGGCTGGCAGAAGTAAACCACTGTCTGTCCTTTGAGCAGGTTTCAGATGAGCTGATTGAAGATCTCAACATCCCGGATGGGGATTTTGATACTGCTGCGGAGTGCCGCTATACGGTCCCTTCTGCAACCTCCATCGGAATGCTGTATCAGGGGCTGGTGCTGTCCACCATGAAAGATGAAGATGCTGCACAGGCAATTCTGGATGTTTTTTCGTCGTTTATCACGGATGAGATCTCCGATTTCAATTCCAACGTATACTACACCAATCCTGATTATCTCCGCTGCTCCTATCTGGAGGGCAAAATGCTTGCTTGAGAAAGGATTGTTATAATGGCAAAAAATCAACATAATGCAGGGCTTCATTATAGACCTCTCAATCAACTTGGATTATCAAACTTCAATGATTATATAGAAAATCCCATTGATAGTCGTTTTAAGTTTAATCCGCCCCCTCTAAAATGTGGTAAGCTTTTTGGACTTTGCAAAGCTGATCGTCAAAAAGAAAAGCTTCAGAAACATTGCCTGTGGCATCCGCTTCTAAAAATGAAGGCATTCACATTAGAGATCAACGGAGAAGCTGAATACATTTGGTATTGTAAAGAATGCGATTGTTATTATATGAACCCCTTTTGGCGAAATGGAGAAAAACGCATCCTTGATGTTTATCATAAGGTTCCTGTTCGCCGACTTATAAAAACAGCTATATAGCTTTGATTATGATTTGCCGATTGCCGAAAAGCAGTCGGCTTTTTTGTTTCCGTCGAACACTTTTTGTGTTTGCTCATATCATTTCATCTATCATTCATCAATCAAAAATGATAGATGAAATGAGGGCATTGTTCCATACGGCGGCTTGAGCAGCAGCGGAAAGCCCTCTGCAGCTTGCAGTTTTATTAAATGTCCGTGCTCCAAGCCGCGTTTTTATCCACCCATCCATGAAAGGCGGTGCTATTATGCAGTTTTTGACCCACATTATTTTTCTCCTGAATCTGCTCAAGACCCTCATCAACCACTTCAGCTAAGGACGGTGACTGCTGAATGGAAACCGTTCTCAAAGCCATTGCCGACTGGATCAAGGGCATCCTGACGGCAGGTATTATGTCAAACTTGTCTGGCCTGTTCGACGATGTGAACACGCAGGTCAGCAATATCGCCCAGCAGGTGGGCACCAAACCCTCCAGCTTTGAGCCGAGAGTGTTCGCCATGATCGAAGCCCTATCCCGGAACGTGGTGCTCCCCATCGCAGGCATCATCCTGACCTTTATTGCCTGCTACGAGCTGATCGAGATGATCACCCAGCACAACAACATGGCGCAGTTCGAGCCTGCCCTCATCATGCGCTGGATTTTCAAGACCGCTGTTTCGGTGTGGCTCATCAGCAACACCTTCGATATTGTGATGGCGGTGTTCGACATCACCCAGAAGGTAGTGTCCGATTCCAGCGGCATCATTGCCGGAAACACCCGTGTCAACGACATTGGTTTGTCCATGCTGCAATCCAGCATGATGCAGATGGATGTAGGCCCTCTGTTCGGGCTGTTCCTGCAAAGTTTCTTCATCGGCATCACCATGCGGATATTGAGCATCATCATTTTTGTCATCGTCTACGGGCGTATGATTGAAATCTACTGCATGGTGAGCCTTGCGCCCATCCCCATGGCGACCTTCGGCAACCACGAGCAATCGCACATGGGGCAGAACTACCTGAAATGCCTGTTCGCATTGGGCTTTCAGGGCTTTCTCATCCTCATCTGCGTGGCAATTTATGCCGTGCTGATCCAGAGCGTGGCGATTTCCGGGGATGCCATCAACTCCATTTGGAGCATTGTGGGCTACACCGTCCTGCTCTGTTTCAGCCTGTTCAAGACCAGTTCCGTGACAAAATCCGTTCTCGGAGCGCATTAAAGGAGGTGTTCACTTGGCTGCGTATATCTCTGTGCCCCGTGATTTGACCAAGGTCAAATCCAAAGTGGCGTTCAACCTGACCAAACGGCAGCTGCTTTGTTTTGGCACAGCGGCTCTCATTGGAGTGCCGCTGTTTTTTGTTCTCCGGGATTCCGGCGGCAACACTGCCGCCACCCTCGGCATGATGGCGGTGATGCTGCCGGCGTTCTTTCTTGGAATGTACGAGAAAAACGGTCAGCCTTTGGAAAAGCTGCTGTCGTACTATGTGCAGTCCCGGTTTGTCCGCCCGAAGATTCGCCCCTACAAGACCAACAACTACTATGCACTGCTTATGAAGGGAGGCATGACCCATGATCCCGTTTTGGAAAAAGACCGATAAGCACAGCAAGCCGCAGTCTGCGCAGAAGCGCAGGCAGAACGCAAAGCCTGCTGTGCCCCGGACCGCCCAGCAGTCCATCCCCATGCAGCGGATGTTTGAGGATGGCACCTGCCGGGTGAAAGCAAACTATTACACCCGCACCATCCAGTATCAGGACATCAATTATCAGTTGGCGCAGCAGGAGGACAAGACCGCCATTTTCGAGGAATGGTGCTCCTTCCTCAACTTTTTTGACAGCTCCATCAAATTTGAACTGTCCTTTGTGAACATGGCAACCGACAGCACCGAGTTTGAGAAAAGTATCCGCATCCCGTACCAGCGAGATGGTTTCGATGATGTTCGTGCGGAGTATTCCCAGATGCTGCGCCAGCAGCTTGCCAAGGGCAATAATGGTCTGACCAAGACCAAGTTCATCACCTTTGGCGTGGAGGGCGAAAGCATGGCGCAGGTCAAGCCCCGGCTCGATCACATCCAGAACGATCTGCTCAACAACTTCCACCGGTTGGGGGTGCAGGCAAAACCCCTGAATGGTGCCCAGCGGCTGAAACTCATGCACGATATGTTCAACATGGACGGTGCCAGCAAGTTTCACTTTGACTGGAAGGACCTTGTAAAAAGCGGCCTTTCCGTGAAGGATGCTATTGCACCCACCGCCTTTGCCTTCAAGAACAGCCGCACCTTTCAGATGGGTGGCATCTTCGGGGCGGTCAGCTTCCTGAGCATCACGGCATCCGACATCAGCGACCAGCTTTTGAAGGATTTTCTGGATATGGATTCGTCCCAAATCGTTACCATGCACATCCAGTCCGTTGACCAGAATCGTGCCATTAAGACGGTGAAGCGCACCATCACGGAACTGGACCGCAGCAAGATCGAGGAGCAGAAAAAAGCCATCCGTGCCGGGTATGATATTGACATCATTCCGTCGGATTTGGCAACTTACGGACGGGATGCGAAAGCTCTGCTCAAAGAGCTGCAAAGCCAGAACGAGCGGATGTTCCTCGTCACTTTTCTGGTGCTGAACACTGGGCGCACGGAGCAGGAGCTGGAAAACAATGTCTTTCAGGCCAGCTCCATCGCCCAGAAGCACAACTGCAATCTGTGCCGGTTGGATTTCCAGCAGGAGCAGGGGCTTATGTCCTCGCTGCCGCTGGCAGACTGCCAGATCGAAATTCAGCGGGGACTGACCACCAGCAGCACGGCTATCTTCATCCCCTTTACCACGCAGGAATTGTACCAGAGCGGAAAAGAATCGCTGTACTACGGCTTGAATGCGCTTTCCAACAACCTCATCATGGTGGACCGCAAAAAGCTGAAAAACCCGAATGGCTTGATTTTGGGCACTCCCGGCTCTGGCAAAAGTTTCTCGGCAAAACGTGAAATTGCCAACGCCTTTCTGGTGACAGATGATGATATTATTATCAATGATCCCGAAGGCGAATACTCGCCGCTGGTGAATCGTTTGAAAGGTCAGGTCATCAAAATCAGCCCCAACAGCACCCAATTTGTCAACCCCATGGACATCAACGCCAACTACTCCGAGGAGGATAATCCGCTGTCCCTGAAAGCCGACTTTATTCTTTCTCTGTGTGAGCTGGTGGTGGGCGGCAAAGATGGTCTGATGCCCGTCGAAAAGACGGTCATTGACCGCTGTGTGCATCTGATTTATCGCAAATATTTTGCCGACCCCTGCCCGGAGAATATGCCCATCCTTGAGGACTTGTACAATGCCCTGCTCCAACAGGACGAAAAAGAAGCCCACCATGTTGCCACGGCTCTGGAAATCTACGTCAAGGGCAGTCTGAACCTGTTCAACCATCGCACCAACGTGAACGTCAATAACCGCATCGTCTGCTATGACATCAAGGAACTGGGCAAGCAGATGAAAAAGCTGGGAATGCTCATTGTGCAGGATCAAGTGTGGGGGCGTGTCACGGCAAACCGCAGCAGCGGCAAGTCCACCCGGTATTATATGGATGAGATGCACCTCCTCTTAAAAGAGGAGCAGACCGCCGCTTATTCCGTGGAGATCTGGAAGCGTTTCCGCAAGTGGGGCGGTATTCCCACAGGGCTGACCCAGAACGTGAAAGACCTGCTTTCTTCCCGTGAGGTCGAGAATATTTTTGAAAATTCGGACATGATTATCATGCTGAATCAGGCGGCGGGAGACCGGCAAATTCTCGCAAAGCAGCTCAATATTTCGCCCCATCAGCTTTCCTACGTTACCCACTCCGGCGAGGGCGAGGGGCTGCTGTTCTTCGGCAATGTCATTCTGCCGTTCGTTGACCGTTTCCCCACCGATCTGGAACTGTATAAAATAATGACCACCAAGTTAGGTGAGGTTTCGGAGGGTGCGCAGAAATGAGCAATCCGAAGCTGAATCCCAAAGAGGAATCGTCCGCCAAAAAGACCCGTTCTCCCCCGAAGAAAGCCAAGGTGGAGCAGTCGGTGCCCAAAAAGAAGAAGCTGAAAACTGATGCAGAAAAGACAGCCGAAAAAGCCCAGCATCTGCGGTTTGGCAAGGCGGAACTGACCCCGGACGAACTGAGCCGTTTGAGCAAGGCGCAGAAACGGGAGATGTACGCCGCCCATACCGCCCGGTCTGCGGTGCACCGGGAAATCGACCAGTACGAGGACGACAATGTGGGCACACAGGCTCTGAGCGAGGGCGAAAAAGCGGCTGGCAATGTCCGGGATATTTCCAAGAGCAGATACGCCCGCAAACTCAAGAAGAAAGCCAAAATGCAGGGCAAGAAAGGAGCCAAAACCGCAAAATCTTCTGCACAGAAGCCGACTGCGGCACAAGATGTAGGAGCATCCAGCACCGGCGAGGGCGGCTCCAACTGGCTTTCCCGGTGGCGGCAGAAGCAGGACATCCGGCAGAGCTACTATGCCGCCGCCCGGTCGGGCACTGCGGCGCAGACCGCAGGCGGTAAAGCGGCATCCAACGGTGCATCTGCCGCTCGTTCCGGCATGGAACAGGCGGTGGAGAAAGGCAAAACTGCCGTCAGCACCGCTGTGAAGGGGCTGGTGAATGCCGCCAAGGGCAACGCACACGTTCTGGTGATCGTGGGCGTTTTTCTTTTGCTCATTCTTATGGTGATGTCTGGCTTTTCCTCCTGTGGCATCCTCTTTTCCGGCGGCACGCAGGTATCCGGGCAGACCATCTACACCGCAGAGGATCGGGACATCCGGGGCGCAGAACAGGACTACAAGAAGCTGGAAAAGGAACTGGATAAAAAAATCAAGCGCACCCCCACCGACCACCCCGGCTACAACGAGTATCAGTACCATCTCGACCCCATCGAGCATGACCCGTGGCAGTTGACTTCGTATTTGACCACCCTCTACGACGATTACACCCGGTCAGAGGTGCAGGGCAAGCTGAAGGAGACCTTCAAAAAGCAGTACAAACTGACCACATGGGTGGAGGTACAGATACGGTATAAGACCGTGTGGGTCATCAGCCCAGCAGGAATCCCGGTACCCACGCAGGTGCCCTACGAGTACAAAATCTTCCACACCAAATTGGTGAATAAAGGGCTGGAAGTCGTTATCCGGGAAGAATTGGATGCTGACCAATGGAAACGGTACGAGATTTTCCAAGATACCTTGGGCGGCAGACCCTACCTGTTTAACGGCGGTCTGCCGCCCGGTGGCTCCGATGGCTCTGGCGCGCCGGGCATTGATTATCAGGTTCCGGCAGAAGCCCTGACGGATGATGAATTTGCCGCCATCTACAAGGAAGCCCAAAAGTATGTGGGCACACCTTACGTCTGGGGCGGTTCCACCCCGGAAACAGGCTTTGACTGCTCCGGCTACGTCTGCTGGGTATACAACCAGAACGGCTACGATGTGGGGCGCACCACCGCCAACGGCTTGTGGAATAAGAGCCAGCACATCAGCGAGGCCGAAGCAAAGCCCGGTGATCTGGTCTTTTTCAAAGGAACCTACGACACCCCCGGCATGAGCCATACCGGAATCTATCTGGGCAACGGCATGATGGTGTCGGCCGGAGACCCCATCAAGTACGCAAACATTCACTCGTCCTACTGGGAGAAGCATCTCGCCGGGTTCGGACGGCTTTCAAAATGATTGGAGGAGTTTTATGAGCGAAAAATCGGATAAGCTGCGGGCGATGCTGGAAAAAGAAAAGGAACGCCGCATCAAGCTGAACAACCGCATCGAGATTCTGGAGCGGCGCATTCAGGAGGAGGATTCCGCCGAGGTCAACGAAATGGTGCGGACTGCAAAGGTCACGCCGGAACAGCTTGCCGCCCTGCTGCGGCAGTCGGCTACCGCCACCCCGAACCCGGCTGCGCTGTCTGCCGTGGGTGCAACTTTTGAGAAGGAGGTCGATGCAGATGAAGATTAAGAAACTGGGCGCACTGCTGGTATCGGTGGCACTGTGCGCTGGCATGGCGGCTCCCGCTTTTGCCTATGGCGGAGAGCCTGTGGAGGAAGTGGAACAGCCCGTCCTGACTTCTACCACCGATGAAGAAGATGTAGTCACCGTGACCGATGAGGAGACCGGTGCCCTGACCCCGGAGGGCAACCTGACACTGGTGGACGATTACCACACCGACTATTCCGATGGCAGCGGACAGCAGTTCATTACGCTGGTGTCAAAGTCGGGAGCTACCTTCTATCTGGTCATCGACCGCAACGCCAAAGGACAGCAGACCGTTCACTTTATGAATCTTGTGGACGAAGCCGACCTTCTGGCGCTGATGGAAGAAGATGCTGCCGATGCCTATACCGCTGAAAAAGAAGCGGCGGCGCAGGCGGAACTGGATAGGCTGAAAGCCGAGGAAGAAGCCAAGAAAGCTGCGGAAGAAGCGGCAGCATCCGGCGAGGAACAGCCCAAGGAAAACAAGGTCACAAAGATCGCATCCGGCTTTCTGGGTGTGGTGGTGCTGATTGCGCTGGCGGCAGGCGGTGGCTTCTACGTTTTCGCAAAGCAGAAGCAGAAAAAACAGGCAGAAAAAGAAGCCCTTGACCCCGATGCAAACTACACCGAGGACAAGGGCGATTTTGAAATTCCTGTGGAGGATGAACCGGAGGAGACCGACGAGGAGGATACCGAACCCATCTGATTTCAAGGCGGCGCTTGCCGCCGTACATATTACAATCCGAAACAGATTGGAGGGAACGCTTATTTCAATTCTAGTTGTAGCAGAAAAGCCCTCGGTGGCCATGTCCTACGCAAAAGTCCTCGGTGCGACTAGCCGTCAGGACGGTTATCTGGAGGGCAACGGCTATCTGGTAAGCTGGTGCGTTGGTCATCTGGTGGAACTGGCACCGCCCAATGTCTACGATGCCAAATACGTCAAGTGGAGTATCGCAGATTTGCCCATTCTGCCGCAAAAGTGGCAGTATCTGGTGTCTACGTCCACCAAAAAGCAGTTTGGCATCCTGCAAAAACTGATGCACCGCCCGGATGTGGAGAGCGTGATCTGCGCTACGGATGCAGGGTAGTGCGGTTAGGTGACTTAAGAGAGAAAAAAAGAGACCTCATCTCGTAAAAAAGTCAATGCGGTCGTCTGCTTCTGTATTGAAATACAGTGGACGACCGCGTTGATCTTTGATGAGCAAGTACTGCCATGCCCCACACAGCGGGCAGAACTGGACTGGCTGCTATACAACAATCCGCTGGAGTACGCACGGATGGTGCTGAGCGGGGAGATAGAGCACTACCTCACGCTCGGTTGTGACCATGGCAAACTGAAAGACTAACCTCTAAATAGGCCAAACAACCCGCTACTTGCAGTCGCTGCAAATGGCGGGTTGTTGGCTTATTTTAAGTTTTTCTTTTGCTCATAGTAGTGCAAAATCAATGGCCCAACGGTCAAAGAAATCACAAACATCAGGCAAATCTACTGGTTTCTTATAAATGTCGTTCTAAAATTCAATGGATTTTGCTATTTCTAGCACTTGTTTTTTTCGACACGAAAGTCGATTCAACCCTATATCTTATGTATCTCTCGATGATTTCAAGTTTGCCATTTGGGTGGCTTGATTATTGAGAAAATTCTAAATTCCTAAAAGGTCTATCATTTTCATCAATCGCATCGTTATTGAGAATAAGCACTGCACCACCACTTAACAGAGGAGACAGCTGTAAATAGCCTATATTATTTATTGAGAAAATGAAACGCTATTGCAACAGTTGAATACTGTATATTTTATCAAATTGATACGGATCTGATAGCAACACCTTACCGTTTGATATCACAAGAATGCTTTCGCCTTCTTTAAGATACGACAACTGAAGATTTCCTTTCAAGTAGTTTGATGCGCCATAAATTATATAATTGTCATCCGTATCATATAATTGATTTTTTGCAGTCGCATAAATACAATTGTTCTTCAGGTCAACTTCTTCAACTATAAGTTCCGATTTTTTTCTTCCGGATGTATTCAATTGAAATAGAATGCAGAGAGCCACTGCCACAAATGCTATGCCAACCATAATCTTCCGTTTGCATTTCATTTTATCAACCTCTGTATGAAAGGAACAGCGTATAAAGCGATTGTGTTATTCTCAATGCCCCTGTATAAGAAGTCGGATATGAAGAACCATCAATTGTGCTTCCATCTTTATGGATTCCGATAGCTACATACCCAGCTCCAGAAATATATTCTACAAGAGGACCACCACTAAAGCCACCTGTCAAATCCCAATCGCCCTTGAGATATTTTGAAGTCTGACTTCTAATATACCCAGAAGATTTACACATCCGATATCTCGCATCGGCACCATTTATTTGGCTCGGATAGCCATAAGCATACACCAACTGTGATGATGAATAATTGCTAGACTGCCAATGTAACCCAAGCCATCCCGTTTTCGTTCCTAAATTATTCTTGAGCGTAATAATTGCCCAATCCTCTGAACTTGTTCCAGCAAGATAAGAACCACTAACAATCATCGAACTTGCCGATACATTTTCGCTTCCAAAAGGTTTACTATTATCAGATCGAGCAGGTGCGACATTTACCGACTTAACGTAGGCTTTTTCCTTTATACTATATAGATTATGTGCTGCTGTTGCAAGTGCATTAGGCCCAATCATAAATCCAGAACCATAATTTGTCCCTCCATTATTGGTCGTTATCTGTAGGCATACCGTGCTACAATATGGTGTTGCTGTTGGATTATCAACAACAGTGATATCATTGCTTCCGATAATCGCATACAGATCGGGTAGATCAATATCCGAAATCTTTCCATTTGGAAAATAGCCTGCAGTTGTCTCTCCATCCGTGAAGGAATTGGTTTCAACTATAATTTCCTCTATAGATTCTTCTTTTGTATCAAAATCGTATCTATGGTATCTCTCGATATGAGATTTTCTTCCATCACTTTGATTATCTGCAAAAGCAGTCAGCCCAGAGTTAAGCTCCATTGAAGAAAGAGCCACAATCCCACTTGCTTTCAAAAAAAATTCTACGAGATATTTTTTCACTAGCCATTTTAATTTTCCTTCTTTACTTTTAGAGTATACACAAGATTTCTTATACATCAGTTGCTCTGCATTGGAAACGCCTCCGTAAAATTTTTCATACGTTAGAGCCATCCTTATTTTAGGTTTCAACTTTTACTTTCGTAAAAAATAAATACCACTGATTTTTTATCCAATAGCCGTGCTAAGATTTATCTCTATGGGATTCAACACATGCGTCTGCTGGCACAACCAAGCCCAATTGTTCACTGTAGTAGTAAACAAGTCGTCATAGTTGTTGTCATATGCAAAATCAAATGTGTCATGAACGGTAATCAAATAATACATTATAGAATTACCAATCATGAAGCCTGTTCCAGAGGTGCTTACCCTATGCAATGCATAGAATAAATCTGCATTATCAGACTTTTGAATTGTAAAAGACCAACTTCCTCCGCTAAAATCTTTCAAGCCACTATTAAGTACTTTGTTTTTATAATTATTAAAAACTGTTGTCGTGTTTAACTTGTCAAGCAATGGCGTCGAAGAGTCCGTCACACTCTCAGAATAGTCAATATTATATACAGAGAATTCAACCATAAGAGCCGCACATTCATATCCCTTATCCCGTGCAATTTGCGCAGCTGCCAACCATGCAAGCTGTGTATTATTTAACAAATTTCCAGATGCGCGTGTTTGATCTTCATCTTTCATCTTATCGATAAACTTATTTAATTCATCTATCGACATTCCCGAAAAATCAACATGATACTTATCATTCATGCTTTGAATAACAGGATTGCTAGCTTTACGGCTGCTTGTATTAGCAGCATAAGACACAGTATTTATCGAAAACAAAAAACACACCGAAAGAACTAATGATACGAACCTCTTCATAACGAACCTCCTTAAATTCTGTACTCTACTATATAAATTGTGTGCTTCTCATCGTCCCAGACAACGAGACTAAAATTCACATCTTCAGAATGTAAAAGCAATGTATTCATTTCGGCTTCCGAGCATAGTTCCTTATGTTGACTATTATCATAAAGAAAAAAATTTCCACTTGCAATTTCAGGAATCTTAAAATCCAATCCAAAATATGACGACACATTTTTTAATATAGAAGATATAGTTGGGGAATCATTAATTTTCTCCCATGAATCGAGTTGATGAACAATCTTGGTTGCATCCACATCGTAGTATACCGCTAACATTATCCCATCATTTTGCAATCCGCCATAAGCCTCATATATCAACGATTCAGAGTATGTTGCTTTTCCAATTTTGAATTGTTTCAAATAATCTCGTTTTTCATATTTGCTTTTTCTTCCAAGCATAAAGCCCAAAAGCAAGCACAGTGCGACTATAGCTAGGTATCGGATAACGTGCGTTGATCTCGCCTTTATAATTACCTCACACCTTTCTAACTTGCTGAAATATATAACAAGCTTCACTTATCTACTGGTACTTCCAGTAATGGTTTCACTCCGCCCATCGGAATAGCTAAAGGTTGCAGAATACTCCAGCCTGTAAGATTTTCCAGGCTTAGTGTTAAAGTTACCGCTCCCCACGCAGGTTGAGGTCGTGCTGCTGTTTGAGCAGCTGCTTACTTTTTGCCATGTTCCAATTGTTCCCTTTTCATAGAGAACGCCTGAAACGCTGATTTTCTTTACTCCAGTTCGTGTCTGGGCATCAACTTGATAGTATGTTTGGTAAATAGATCCGTTGACCGTACTATCGCCTACATACCGCTCAGACTTTTCAACGGCCATTGCGGTGCAAGCAAAACTCAAGAGAATCACCGCTGAAATAACAATGGACAACAAACGCTTTTTCGACATAGACATACACCTCCGTTTTTTCGCTCCTATCAAGAGCCTTTGTATAATCAACGTAATTCGCATCCGCTTCGTTTCAATTTTCAGGAGAAATTTTTTCAAATTTTCCATCTTTGTAAGTTCAGACAAAAAGAAAACCGGACATTTGTGAACTCTCACAAGTGCCCGGCTTTCTTATCGGATGCCTTTTGCAATTTTCATAATCTCATCGTATGGAATGTTTCCCATAACGGTATGTGTAATCCCCCGATGTTCCCAACTTAGAGTATAAACATTCTTTCCATGTTCATCCGTACTGGTTCCAAGTACACCATCTGCTTCTCCGACCTTTACGGTTTCGTACACTGTATGCTCATTATCAAATAGGGACTGCTGCCCCGGCTGGATAATTGAGCAACGGACAGTGTAGCTTTCTTCTGCTTCTTTTGACGAGTAAACATGTAAAAAGTTTTCTGC
>ENA-OQNI01000311-OQNI01000311.1-human-gut-metagenome-genome-assembly--contig:-NODE-311-length-72963-cov-7.913532_pt1 | contig 72963 bp, 71 predicted proteins | sample MGYA00242627_ERZ504876 | MGnify/ENA primary metagenome ERZ504876 (study PRJEB26092, sample SAMD00036386) | human gut metagenome | host: Homo sapiens | study: EMG produced TPA metagenomics assembly of... | reverse complement strand
TCACCCGTCACACCGGGTCAGGCAGGTACTTCCCCTGCCAAATCAAGCATAGAGTTCAGATTCTCAAGGAATCTGCCTTGCTTTATTGCGTATTTCTACGCAGATTGTCAAGGAACAAAGCGCGCTCGCGCCAGTAGAAGGAGGTCAGACTTGTGGTGGAGTTGTTGCCGATGCCGCTGAAATCATAGCGGATCTGCTGGCTGGGCATGACCTCCACATAGCCGGTTTTCTTGATGGAGACGTTGGTGTACAGGCTCTTGTTGGTCATGGCCGCCTTGACAATCTGGCCGGCGTACTCGATCTCCACCTCGATGGGCGTCTGGTCCAGGCCGTAAAAGTCCGCTGCCTTGGATTCCACGATTTTGTACCGGCCCAGAGGCAGAGGCCGGGAGGAGGCAACGCCGTTCTTGTCTGTCTTGATGGTATCCACCAAATTGCCGGTCCGGGCGTTGTAGATCTCAAACTCCGTGTTGGGAATGGACGTCCCGGCGGGCCAGCCGTTCATGGAGTTGTAGTCCGCGCTGGTTTTGGTGATCTGAATCTGGCCGGTGATGGCGGTGTTCTCCCAGGTGATCTCCGTGGTGGTGCCATCGGTGACATAGACGGTCTTGAGCTGCTCATCCACGATGTAGCCCTCATTCTCCAGCTCCCGCAGGTAGTAGCGGCCGGAGCTGGGCAGGTCGTCGATATAGACATAGCCCCGGTCATCCGAGGTGTACTGCCCAATGGGATTCTTATTGCTGTCATAGAGCAGGAAGGTCACACCGTAGATGCCCTCACGGGTATCCGCGTCGATCTTGTGGATCAGGATGCCGCTGAACGCCTTGTTGGTCACCGTCAGGGAGACGGTCTTGCCGTCCTCCACTTCGAAATAGTGGGGTGTGGGATCCACCTGGAAGCCCTCTGCCGCCTCGGTCTCCACGGCGTAGTAGGCACCATCCTCCAGAGAGACAAAGACGCGGCCATCCTCGCCGGTGGCCACGGTGTCGATGAGTTCATCGTCCACTTTGCGGATCTCGAAGGTGGTGTTGGGGATACGCTCTGTCCGGTCCACCTCGTTGACTTTGATGATCTCCACGCCTCCGATGGGCTGGTTGTAGAAGGTCAACGTCTGGGTGTCCGCGGGGTTGACGACGACGGTCTGACTCTGGCCAGCCGGGTCGATGGTGTATCCAGGGATCGTCTGGGTCTCTTTGACCACGATGGTGCCGGTGACGCCGGAAATCCTGATCTCACCATCCTCATTGGTCTTGTAGAGGCCCTTGCTGGACAGGTGGCCGTTGGCGTCGTCTACATAGCCGCCCTCGGCGTAGGTCAGTTCAAACTCCACACCGGCAAGAGGCTCATGGGTCACAGAGTCCAGTTTCCGGATCACAAGGGTTCCCTTTGCCTCATTATAAAAGCGCAAAGTCTGTACCTCGCCCGCCTTGATCTCAATGGACTTGGGGGCGGTGTCCAGGACGTAGCCCTCCAGGGCCTTGACCTCTCGCGCGGTGACAGTAGTGCCCGGCTCCAGATCCGTGATGACGATGCGACCATTCTCGTCCGTGATGTACTCGCCGTTGGAGGGGCCCACCACCGCGCCGCTGGAATCGGTCACCAGGAAAGTCACACCCTCCAAGGGCGTGGTGGTGCCCTCGATATACTTTTCAATGACCAGGGTGGTGCTGGGGGTGTTGTAGAAGGTCAACGTCTGCGTGTCGTTGGGGTTGACCTGGACTGTCTGGGTCTGGGTAGCGGGGTCAATGGAATATCCGGGAATGGTGGCTGTTTCCGTGACCACCAAGGTACCTACCACTCCATCGATCTGGATCTTGCCGTCCTTGTCGGTCTTATAGAGGCCGTTGCTGGAGATGTAGCCGTTTTCGTCGGGCACATACTCGCCGGTGCTGGTGGTCACTTTGAAGGTGACCCCCTCCAGGGGCTCTCCCGTCAGGGAATCCCGCTTATCGATGACCAAGGATCCGGCCTTGGAGTTGGTGATGACTACCGTCTGGGTGTCGCCGCCCTCCCCGATGACCACATTGGTGGATGCCTGATCCATGACATACCCCTGGGGGGCCTTGATTTCAGAAATGACATATGCGCCGGGTGCCAGATTGGTGATGTGGATCTCGCCTGCGGAATCCGTGGAGAAGACACCGTTGGAGGTCAGCGTAGAGTCTCCGATCACTCCGTCCAGGCCCACCTCGCAGCCTGCGGCTGTCGTCACTCTGAACTCTGCGCCAGGAAGAGGCTGGCCGGTGGCGCTGTCCCGCTTCTGGATGATTAACTCACCCTTCGGTTGATTCTTGAAAGTGAGGGTCACGGTCCGCCCCTCTTTGATCTGCACCGTCTGAGACTGGGTGTCGATGAGATAACCCGGAGGGGCTGCGACCTCGGTCACGACCACGCTCTTTCCGGGCTGGAGATCTTCAATCCTGATCTCGCCGTTTTCATCGGTCCGATAGATGCCATTGGAGTCCCCAATGAGGGTGCCGTCCGCATACATGATTTTGAATTCGGCGTCGGGCAACGTGATGGAGGGATTGACGGAGCAGACCTTCCGGATCAGCAGGATGCCATCCGGCATATTTTCAAACCGGACGGTCACCACGGACTGCTCACCGCTGTCCGCCAGATAGACCGTTTCAGAGGATTGGATGATGCTGTAACCATCTGCCGGATTTACTTCTTCCAGAATATACGTCCCAGCGGTGAGGCCGGTCCAGATGGCGGTTCCGTTTTGCCCGGTCACTTTCTGACCGATCACGGTGCCGCCTGTTCCGCTGGTGCCGCCAAGGAACCTCAATTGGAAGGTAGCTCCGGCCAGGGCTTCGCCGGTGACGCTGTCATATTTCTCCACAATGATGGCATTGAGCGGCACATTTTCAAATTGTACCGTCTTGCTCTCGCCGCCGTGGAGGATAACTGTCTGCTTGGTGGGTTCCTTGAGCTGGAATCCAGGGGCGGGCGCCACCTCCTCGATGGTGAACTCGCCGGGGTACAGTCGCTGGCCCTGCGCATGGAGCTTGATCTCGCCGCTGGCATCGGTGATGATCTCACCGAAGTCATAGGACTCAGGTGCGTCGGCAGCCTCGCCGGTGGAGGTGTAGGTCACATGGAAACGCGCCCCCTCCACAGGAGCGCCGGCGACAGAGTCCACCTTGTAGATGGTCAGCTCCGGGGCCTTGTGGTTTTCAAAGACCAGCTTTTTCTCATCCCCTGCATTCAGGGAGATGGTCTGCTCCCGGTCCGCGTCCTTGTCCGGCAGATAATAAGGGGCCGGGACAGACAGCTCTGTGACCCGGAAGGTGCCGGGAGCCACTCGCAGGGTGACGGTGCCATCCTGCCCGGTGGTCACGGTGTTTAGGTAGTCGCTGTCCACACCCTCGATGCGGAACACGGTGCCGGGGATAGGGGTGGTGGAGTCCGCGGCATCCACCTTGGCGATGGTGAGCTGGGGCTGCTTCAGATTGTCGAAGATGAGCTGCTGATCATCACCAGGGCCCAGCCAGATGGTTTGGGTCGGCTCTGCTGCCACCACATAGGGGTCTGGGACGGATACCTCGGTCACCTCATAGCTGTCCACAGGAAGGCCGGTGAGGGTAGCTGTCCCGTCCGGCCCAGTGGTCACGTCCGTGTGGTAGCCATGGTGGATGCCCTTCACCTCGAACACCGCGCCGGGAACCACTTCCCCGGTCTGCCCGTCCCGCTTGAGGATGGTGAGATTGGGGAGCTCGTGGTCCACCGCGGTGACGGAGATCGTGCCGCCGCCGTCAATATCCGCCTGATCCACATGGACGACCACCGGCTCCGTCAGCCGGGCAAAAGGCGCAGGGACAGAGACCTCTACGAAGGCATACAGGCCCTCAGTGATGCCGGTGACAGTGATGATGCCGGATGCGTCTGTGGCCTCCGATCCGATGATCTGGCCGTCCTTCAGGATATTGAAGACAGCACCCTCGATGGGGCTGTCCGAATCGTCCACCTTCAGCAGTTCGATCTTGACCTTGGCATCATTTTCAAAGACCAGATCCACATCGCTTTTGCCGTCCCAGTAGAACTCCTGGCGGACTTTATTGGGATCGCTGCTGGTGGTGTAGCCAGTGGGCGGGGTGACCTCTGTTGCCACGAAGGAGCCGATGGGCATGGTGTCCCAGGGGACGTCCTCCAGATAGCCGCCTGCGCCGGTGGTGTAGGTGCCGGTAAAGCTGTTATCCACACCGTCGATACGGATGACGGTGCCGGCCAGCCCCTTGGTGGGATCGTCCGCATCCACCTTGCGGATGGATCCCTCGCTGGTGATCTCGGGGGTGTCCGTGAAGGTGACCGTGACCGTTTTGCCGTTTTCATTGGGCAGGACCACATACTGGGGGCCGGGGTTGTCGATTTGGTACCCCTCCGGGGCCTCCAATTCCGTGACGGAATAGGTATTTGCATCCAGGGGGGAGAGGGTGTAGGTCCCGTCCGCCCCGGTCACGACCTCCTTGGAGTAGGTCCCATTGGCATTCTGGACGAGGAACCGGGCGCCGGGTAGCCCCTTGCTGGGGTTGGTGGCGTCCACCTTCTTCACGGTCAGCTCATACTGTTCATGGGTGACAGTGAGATTGCCAATGATGATCCCCTGGACGTCATAGGCCGGATGCTGCGTGGTACCGGGGCCGGCGTAGGTATATTCAAAAACTTCGCAGTCGCCCCAGACGCCCTGAGCGCCCAAATCGAGAATATACTGGGCGCGGTCCCGGAGAGAGGTCCCGTCTACGACATCGTCAATGCTGGTGTAGCTGCTGTGCTCCAGATTGTTGTAGACATACATCAGCTCCTCTGCGCAGGCAGCCACGGGATCAGCGGCAAGCGTCTTCTGCTCATGGCGCCAGATGATAGCCTGCACCCAGGCGTTCATGGTCCAGGTATAGTCACTGCCCCAGACCTCATCCACACCCAGGGCATGAGCCTGGTCTGTAAAAATGCCGCGGCTGTGGGCGTAATAATACGCCATCATGGTTTTGACGGTAGGATCGCTGATGAGCTGTGGGTTATTCCACTCGTGTCCCTCCAGCGACCAGCCCATGCCGCCCCCGTGGTCGGCGCAAAAGCCTGTGACAGTATCGCCGTTGTAGTCAAATTTCATCTGGTGGAGCCAGCAGGTGTCGAGGGCTGCCGACTCATAGTGGACACCGTTATGGGTGCAGTCCTCCATGACAATGGAGTCCGGGCTGGCGGCCAGGGCCGCTCCGGGGAGCAGACCCAGGATACACACCAGCGCCAACAGCATGGAGAGGATCCGGGCAGGCAGAGAATGCGTCTGTTTCTTCATGTTCTTTTCCTTTCCTCGGAAAAGGAAGGGCCGAAGGGACAGGGCATTCCGGCAGAACGCAAACAGGCCGTGGGTGCTGTATCCCTACGGCCTGTTCCAGTTCCGATATTCAAAGTCTTGTCGGTTTCTCCCCCATCTGCTGCGGGAGAGCGGTCCTTGCTCCGGATAGGAGCGGCTTAATTCATGGACTTCACCTCCGTTTCTTCTGGATTTTAGGCAAAAAGAGAGCGGCCCCTCCTGTTTAGGAGGGGCCGTACCGCTGGATTTGCGGTTATCCGTAGGGGTTGTAGGTGGTGGGGTCACCCAGGAACAGGCAGCAATAGGTGACCCCCTGTTCCACAGTGACGCCCACGCCGAGACTATCCGCATTGGGCATGAGCATGGCCTGCAGGTGTCCTGGGGAGTTCACCCAGTTCTCCACCGCCTGCTGAGCAATATCTGAGGAGGCGGCTCCGGTGAAGACCGTGAGGTTAGAGCGGAATCCATAGGGGTATCCAGCTCTTGCCACTGCCTCGCACTCCTCCTGATTGTGGTGCCAGGTGTATTTCCTCCCAGAGAGCTCCTGGGCGGCTGCCATCAGCCGCTGGTCCACAGCCAGCGCCGGGAGCCCGTGTTCACGCCGCACCTGATTGACCAGGGCGGTGATGTCTTGACGTGCCTGCTCCAGGTCGGATGCCTGCTCCGAGGCGCAGCCGGTATAGGGTGCGCCGCTCTCGATCCGCACTGCGTCATCCCAATAGACGTTGAAGTCCATGGCCTCGCCCACATCCGCCAGTTTCACATAGTTATTGCCGTTGATGAGGTATGCCTCCAACTGGATCTGCTCCCCGTCCAGATAGAACTGGTGAGTGCTGCGAACAGCCGTCAGGACTTCCTCCGCCGCGTGCGCCGTAGGGCCCGCCAGGGCCATGCCCAAGACGATGCACGCTGAGGCCATCAGGATATTTTTCTTTCTGCTCATAACTCCGTTCCTCCTTTGCAGTATTGTGGCCGATTTCTTTAAGCTCACAATACCGAAAAATCGAGCGAAAGTCGAGAGAAAGATTACTGGCAAAACGGAGAAAAGCACGGAGCGATTGTCAGATGTAGAAAAGAGGGTCTGCTCCTATAAAGGAACAGCCCTCTTGCAGAAAATCACTTGAATAAGCTTGGGTAATCCGTTTTTCCGTTCACAACACGATAGATATAGACCGTATCGCCAATAACCCGGTAAACTGCAATATAGGTTTTTGTCAGCACCAATTTGCGGTATTCCTGTTTGGCCAGCACCGGATCTGGGTGAAGCGGTCCGGCATAAGGATGCTCACCAAGTATCCCGATATGCTCCATGATCTCATCGATGGCTTTTTCGGCGGATACAAGACCGACCTCGCGCAGATAGAAATCCGAGATCCGGTCAATATCCAGCCATGACGCCTGGAGAAATTCAATTTTCGCTTTGGGCATGGCGGAACTTCTCCTTTACCATCGCATTGACTTGATCCATGGTATACGTCGGAGCGCCGGAGAGACGGGAAAACTCGGCCTCCAGAATACTGGCCCGGTGTGCCAACATCTTCTCACGTTCCTCAAATGCCTCTATACTGAGAACGACCAGATCCGCCTCACCTTTATTCGTAATAAAAACGGGTTCTCCAGAAGCATGGGCCAGCTCCGAAATTTTGGGATACTCATTTCGCAGCGCGGTAGAAGCCTTGATCTGCACAGCAACAGCACCTCCTTACTATTCTATCAATACTATATCATAAGTATGATAGGAACGCAAGGTTATTATGCCGCGTATTTATTGGGCCACTGCCTTGACGCACCAGCGGTAGTCTCTCTGGTTCATCACACAGGTGTAGAGGGTGATCATGTTTTCCGTGGTGGCGGCGAGGCCGCTTCGGTCGGTCTCCAAGACTTTAGAAACGGACACCACCTCATAGGTGCGGGTTCCCAGCTTGGTGGTCAGGGTGATCTCATCCCCCAGCTCCAGGGTATGGATCTTCCCAAAATGGTTGTTGGTGCCCCTGTTGTGCGCCGCCACCGCAATATTTCCGCGCCAAATAGAGGTTTCCTCGAAGTGACCGGCACCCTTGGCCAGGGTTTTGCTGTCCGTGCCCTCATAGACCTTCACAGTTAAACCGATGGCCGGGATCTTCAGCGTTCCCAGGTGGCCGCCAGAGTAATAGAGGTCGCTTGTCACTTCGGTGTAGCCGGTGGAGGGAGCAGATGTTTCCGGGTCAGCAGGGGTATTCACAGTGGGGATCGTACTTCCGGGGACAAAGACCGGGGCGGAGGTGCCGTTGACCGCCGCGCCGGTGGCGGGTATGGAGCCGGGGGCCAGGTTGGGGGTGAGGGGTGTCCCGGTGTTCAGGGCATCGGCGCTGGCGGTACCAAATCCAGGCGGGATCAGGGCGGCGTTTTTACTGACGTCCTCGTTCTTCCTGGCCCCGCCGTCTGCCGTGGCAACCGGCTCGAAGGAGGTGGGGGTGCCGTAGTCCGGATCGCCCGGTGCGTCGATGGAATACTCCAGAGGTCCCGCCGCGCTCGCGGGAACTGTCAAGGCGGCGGTCAGGCACATCAGGCAGAGAAACGCACACAATTTTTTCATTCGGTTTCCTCCTCACTCTCATGCTTCCGTTTGTAGAGCAGGCATCCGCCAATGACGCCGCCCGCAGCGAATACCACACCCAGCGGCACCAGGATATAGGCCCAGTTAAACTGGACTGGACTGCTGCCCGAATCAGGGAGCGGTGCCAGCGGCTCTATGGCTGTGCCCTCGAAGATGGCCACATAGCGGGTCTTATTCAGGGCGATCCGGCTGACAGTACCGCTGTAATCGGCGGTGACCGTGTAGCCGGTCACATAGCTGCTGGTGGCACTGCCGGTGTAGGTGGCGACGGCAGTAAAGCGGTCTCCCATGGCGTAGCCGTCTGTATTGGCGGTGTTGTCCGTCTGCCAGCTGATGTTCTGGAGAGTCAGGGTACGGCCATTGTCCTCGATGGTCTTGGGGATGTTGGCGGTATCCTGGCTGGCCAGATTGGGGTAGCTCCTGGTGGCGGACACCTCCCTGGTAGAGCTCCCGTATCCGGCCACCTCCACCTGGACGGTGTCCAGCTGGAGGGTCAGCACGCCGGAGAGACCGTCCTCGGTGATGAACTCCTTCTCCTGGGGGAGCAGGGCCAGCACGGACTCCATGTCCTTGCTCTTGCTCTCCAGAGAGACGGTCTCTGTGTGCTGACGGCTCTCGTTCTCCGGCAGTTCCTGCTTGAGCAGGTCGATGAGGGTATAGCGGAACCCATCCTGCTCAAAATCAGAGCGGGGAATGCCGGCGGGATCCTCCTCCGGTCCTAAGTCATAATATTTGCGGATCTCTGTGCCATCCTCGCTCCGGGACACGGAGGTGGGGTAGCAGACCTCCGGGGGCGCGGACAACTGGGAAATCACAACCGACTCCGCGGCAAAGGCAGAGGGGGACAGTGCCATGGTCAGGCACAGGACCGCGGCACAGAGTGCGAGTTTTCGTTTCATATCAGCTTTCTCTCCTTCCTGTCACATCGACATGCCGTCCATCTCGGGGCTGTTTTGCTCCGTGGCCTCGTTATGGTGCTGGTTGAGTCCCTGATCCAGCTCCATCCGGTAGGCGTCCAAAACGGCCTGGTCGAAGGACTGTTTGAATTCCGGGGTGCAGGGGAAACAGATGTCCCGATATTCGCCTTTGACCTGGCGGCTGGGCATGGAGACGAAGGGGCCGTTTCTGCCCTCCTTCACCTGGACCCCGCGGATGGCGAAACATCCGTTCAGGTTGACCGAGGCGTCTGCCAGGATGGGGCCCTTGACGCTGGGGCGGTAGATCTTCACGTTGATCTGCATGGGCAGCTGCTCAAAATTGGGGTTCTGATGGTTGGTAGTCTGTTTCATCGCTCACTTCTCCCTTTCTCTTTTTTCAGCCGTTCCAAGGTGTGGAGGGCTATCCGGTCATACTCCCAGGGTTCTACCTCCAGGGAGAGGTAGGCGCCCTGCTCGTTGATCCCATCGGCTCGATATTTCAGCACCAGGGGCATCGGCTCGGTCTTGCGGTTCAGAATACCGGGGGATACCCAGCCTGTTCCGGCCACGTAGACCTGTCGAATGGCGGACTGGGCCTCGCCGGACAGATTCAGCCATAAAAATTTCCCCTGAAGCTCCTGCGGCAGGCCATCCGGGGAGGGAATGGGTTCGATTACATTGCCTTTGATGCGATAGCGCAGGCCCATGGCCGTGATACAGGCGCCAGTGGCGCTGGCGGCCTCCGGCTCCTGAGCCCAGAGAGGGAAGCAGCTGTAGTCCAAGGCCAGCACATCTTCTCCTTCCTGATCGTCCGGGAACAGGGGCAGGCACTTTACCAGCTCCAGGACATGGATTCCGTCTGTGAGTCCCAGCACTCTGATCCCGGCAGCAGGCATGGATTGGTAGCGGGCCAGAGCCTCCTCCAGTGTGGAATACTGCTCCACGCTCCGGCCCTTTCGCAGAGACCGCTTGGGGGGCAGGCGCAGATCGTCAATGGTGTAATAGGAAATGTTCATGTCTATCAATCACCTCATTCCATGGTCATCCCACCCATCGCGGGGGAGTCGTTGTTCTGTTCCTGCCCTTTCAGCTCCATCAGCTTTTCCTTTGCCCACTCCGGAAGGAATTCGTCCTTCAGCGCGCCGATAAAGTCCGTTCGGTTCCAGCGGGTCATCTCTCCATCCCCCAGGCAGGTGCAGCGGATGGAACGGCCAATGGCTTTGGGGCTGCACCCAAAGCCATCGTGGGCGTACCAGAGCTGAGCTTGGGGTGTCCAGTAGGTTTCCTTCAGGGTATCCGAAGAGAGCACCAGCACCTTTCCCTCGTAGTTCAGATCTTCAAAGGAGTTTGGTTCACACTGGCTGGGTCCAAAGAGTCCAAGCGCCCAATATGCCGTGCGGTATTGGTCCACCACTCCATCCAGTACAGCGGAGCGGGTTGGCACCACAAAGCTGAGATTGTGGAGTTTATCTGGTGGGATATAGATTTGACTGGCCCATGCTTTATTCTCGGAACTGTACTGGCCACCCCATTCCAATTGCTGAACCGTGTTGGCCAGCACCCAGGCTGTCCGCTTATAGCCGAACTCTTGGATAACTTCGGTCAGGCATTTCTTGTCCAGATGGTCGCCGTCGTAGTGCTGTCGTACGGCTTTCTGAATGGCATCCTTGCAGTCAATGTTCTCCAGATAACTGGCCCGCCACAGAGACTGTTCTCCCCGTCGGCAGGCCTCCTCCGCGGAATATGGGTAGAGATACGTCTCACGCATGATTTTTCTCCTGACGCATCTGCCGCCGGAGGGCATCCAGGTCCACATTGCCCTCCTGGAGCATAGCGCGGAAACCCTCGTCGAACTCCTGCAGCGGGTCTTCCTCCCTGTGCTCGCTGGGGTCCTCATCTTCTGCCTTGGATACGATCACCCGGCCATCCTCCGCAACGGCCTCCAGGCTGTCCGCCTCATCCAGTCCGGCCAGTTCCAGTAGACAGGCGGGGATGGTCAGGCCGGGATCGACCATTTCATCTTCCTCGTCAAGGGGGTCCTCACACTCGGGAAATTCCGCCCCTTCCTGGCTGAATACCGCCAGCTGGAGGAGCAGAGATGCGGCAGTGGAGGTGAGGAACTGGAGAAGGTGCAGGCATTCCAGGGTACTCAATGCATTCCGTGCCGCCAGGACATATCCGCCGCCTGTGTGGAGGATCAGCTCCTCCGCGTCCGCAAGGCCGGAGAGCTGGAGGGCAGCGCGGGGGATCGTCAGGGTCTTGTTCTCAGGATTGTGGTAGAGCTTAAAATACATAGGTTTCATCAAATTCTCCCTTCTGAAAGTCAAACAGATTGATTTGTGTTGTGGCATGAGCGCGCTCCGCCATGTCATAGTTGGCGATGAGCAGCTCGGAAAATTGGCAGTTAGGGTCGTATCGCTGTCGAATGTTGTTCAGCCGGGTCACCGGCTCGATCTGGATGCCGGGGGCATCGTACAGCCCTCGGATGAAGGCGTCGTCGTTGTAGGACAGCAGGAACTTGCCTTCCATGGACAGCAGGGCATCCCGCAGGCGGATGTGGTCCCGTTCCGTGAAGCCGTCCTCACCGATGTTCTGGTAATACCCCTCTGTGGCGTGGTAGGGCGGGTCGCAGTAGAAGAAGGTCACTGGGCGGTCATAGTGCCGGATCAGTGTTTGGAAGTCCTGGTTTTCCACCACCACATCCGCCAGCCGTCGGTGGGCCTGCTCAATGAGCGGGAAGTTGCTCCACATATCGTGAGGCTGGCTGGCAAAGCTGGTGAGAGCGGCGGCGTAGCTCTGGCGGATGACTTGATAAAACCAGGTTGCCCGCTGAATATCTGTGGTGCGCTTGCGGCGCAGAGCCAGGCGCGCCCGGTCGAAGTCCTCTCTGGAATTGAGGACATATTTCAGAGCGTTGATCAACAGATCCGGCTTGTCCCGCACACAGCGGTACAGATTGGCGAGGAGGCCGTTGTAGTCGTTGTAGACCTCGAAGTCGTTGCCGGGGGCTTTATGGAACAGCACCCAGCCGCCGCCCCCAAACACCTCCACATACCGCTCATAGAACAGGGGAAATCGCTTCACTACTTCCTCCCGCAGAGCTTTCTTCCCGCCCACCCAGCTCATAAAACTGTTCAGGGGGGATCACCTCCGTCCAGCGGGAGGCAGGTCTGTTCCGTGTCGAACCGTTCCAGGGAGCGGTTCAGCCCGCGGATAGCGGCGGCGATGCCACTGATCCGCCGGGTCAGATGGGCGATGGTGGCCCGAACCTCCTGTTCTGTGGCGGCGTAGAAGTAACCGTTCCCACTGCTGGCGATGGGTACACCGTCCCGCCGCAGCTGGTTGACCAGATGGCGCACCTCGATGCCTTTGATGCCGAAGGTCAGCTCCAATTCCCGGCTGGTGGCGGCGTTGAACTCTCCCAGATGGTACTGCTCCAGATATTCCGCCAGCCGTTCTTTTTCCATAGTCGCTCCTTTCCGGGACCTGATTTCCCGAAAAAGGGCGCAAAAAAAGAAGGGGCCGTCCCCATTCGGAAAACGGCCCCTGCATGATTTCAGATACTGTTCTGCTTATTTTATTTGATCACCCCCAGACCCCGCAGCAGTTGGACACAGTCCTTTGCCCCTTGGATGTAGAGGTAGCGGCGCTGTTTCTGCGCCACGCGATTGAGCTGCGTGATGTAATCCAGCATCAGCGTCCGCTGGGTTTCCTCCAGCCGGAGGTCACGGCGGATCTCGTCGCTGATATCGGACATTCTTTCTTCTGCCAGTCCATCCGGCTCGACGCGATCCAACTCCTGCAGAGCCTGCTCGATGAGCTGGTCCAGGGTATCTTCGGCGATTTGTTTGCGTTCGTCCATCGGCTGTGCCTCCTTTGCCGCAAACACTACCACACTCCGGGCGGAATAGCCATACCAATATCCAACAAAATTGCGGCGGTTACATGGACATGGAGGGGCTGTTGGATTGCTCCGGCTGGCTGTACTCATAGAAGATCTCGCCGCCGTTCCACGCGACATATCCGTGGTCTGTGGCGGACAGCCCGTGCTGGTTCATATACGCCTCGGCGTAGGCTCTGCAGTCAAAGCACTCCGCCAGCAGGCCGGACTTTGGGATGACGCCGTCCCGGACAGCCAGTTCCCGGCCATACTCCGCCAAGTCTAAACCACGGGGGACGAAGGCATACTGCCGGAGGTTCTGGGCATAGTCCAGAGCCTGATCCAGCCGGTGGCAGTCCTCCAGTTCCAGCACCGCCTGCCACTTGTCCAGCCAGTGGGGTTCTCCCTGGCCCCGCTCCGCCCAGGCATAGCCGAAGTCGATAGCGTGGCGCACCAGCTCACCTGCGGAGGCATACTGGTCGGGGATGTCCTCCAGCTGGGGCAGGCAGCAGTCCACCTCCAGTACGATGCATTCGCTGAGCGTTTCCGCGTGGAGTTCGTCCAGCCCCAGCAGCAGTTCGTCCGGGTGGGCGGCGTCCATGTGGTCCCCCGTATCGGGGAAGCCTACCCACACGCCCTCCATATTTTCTCGGCTGGCCAGTCTGACCCGGATGGCATAATCCCCGACCGCCGGCTGAAGGAGCTGAGATGTTTCCGGCATGGGGATCGTAAGAGAGGACTTTCGTACATAGTGGCCTTGGCAGAAGATCCCCTTGTCCCGTTCCCGGTAGGCCGCGCCTACCTGTTCCGCGTTGAGGAAGGGAACAGCCTCCGGTGAGGGGCGCTCCAGGTGTTCCAGGACGAACCGGCCCAGGGCCTCGTCATCCCCGGCTCCGTAGTATAGATCAAAGCAGGGAAGCTGGTTCGCCAGTTCTATCACACGGTCAGCTTGCGTCGGGCGCTCCAGTTCCAGCGCGCCGGTGAACAGGAGTCTCTCTTTTTCTGTCATATTGGCAAACCGCAACTCCAGCCAATCATGCTCCGATTTGGTCATTTCCATGCTGTCCAGCAGATCGAACAGCCTGTCCTGATGATTTAACACAGATGCATCCCTCCCTTTGCTTCCTCTGTTTGCCCCGCCGCGCTCTCTGTTTGAATCGCCTGTTCAAGAACGCGAAATGGACTCCATCTGCCGCAGCAGGGGCAGGCGACGGTCCCATTGTCAGAGGCATCGATCTGTTCCTGAGTGACTACGCCGGGTTTTTGACAGCACTCGTTGACCACGGTCACCAGATGCGCGTGTTCCAGTGCCTCCGGCCTGTACCGGCGGTTGAAGGGGACGAAGTCCACCCAGCGGGGGTCATCAAAGATGCGATTGACATGAAGATGAAGGGCTTCCTTCCGCACCGCTTCGGCCGGAGCTTTCAGGTAATTGTGTTCCGTGCCCCACTGGACCAGGGCATCCAAGATCTCCTGCTCACCATTTTGGCGGATCAATCTTTCCGCCGCCAGATACCAGACATTTTCCTCAATCTCTCCAATGTTTGTTCTGACACCAATCCATGAACTGTACTTCTTATGACGGCCGGAGCCAGTGCTGAGACTTTGGAAGGTCCCATACTTCCATCGGAGATCCTCGAAGTTCAGTGTCGAGAAGTCGATCTCCCGCAGATCCCGGATGCGGCGGCTCTCCATGTTCGGCATGCTCACATCCCTCCCCACTGGAGGCCGTCCATCTCCCGGGCCTTCTGTGCAAAAACCGGGAGCTGACCGCTGTCCCTCCGGCGAAGTAACCCATAGTCGGTGATGACCGCATGATCCTCCCCCAGCATCCGCTGTCCGACTTGAGCAGCCTGGGGTGTCTGGAACAGTTCCTCCGGCAGATCCGGGTACTTCTCCCGCAGGACCAGCTCCGCATAATCCCAGGTCGCGGCCACATCCGGTCGGAGGTCGTAATCGTCCAGACCGTGCATGAGCTGGATGGCGTCTTGCAGGCTGGGGTGCCCGGCCACAGACAGCAGAGCCTTGTACTTGACCCAGTCCGCCTCATGCCAGCTCTGCTTTTTCTGCGCCAGGTTTGCTGCGAATTCGCTTGCCATGCCGATGCCGCCCTCCTGTTCGATGGCGTCATCGATCGCATCTCGCAGAGAGGGGATCTCACAGTCGATACAGCGGAAGGCGCACTCGTCCAGCGAGGCCGCGTCTACCTCTCCCACTGCCCGCCAGATGTCGGCGTCTGAAGCGGGGAGGTTCAGGATAGTGGTCTTATCGTTATCATAGCTGGGGTCGTCAAAAAATCCCTTGCGTATCTCCAGCACCACCGGGGCGCTGGGGCGGGCAAAGCAGAACATCTCGCCCTTCCGATATACCTCTTTGAAGTCACTGCCAGGCTCCGCATAGCCCCGGCTGGTGAACACACCGCTGTGCTCCTCCTGGTGCTGTTCCCCCAGCAGCTCCAGCAACCTTTCCCGAAAGCTGCTGTCCTCCTCCATGGTATCCACCAGGGCCATGGCCTCCTCCGAAAGCATCTCCCCCTCATACAAAAGCGCCCCAAGTTCCTGCGTGTCGGAGACTTGTGGCGCCAGAAGGCAGATATCCGCATTGAAGGTCAGGTTGATGAGGCGGGAGAGGGGAAAGGGAGCAGTGTGGTTTTCCTTCTCGATCTGGAGCAGGCCGTCCAGCCCCATCCGGTCATCCTCACCCAGCATGGTCAGCCGGAGGGCCAGCAGGTTCAACTCCAGCAGATCCACATTCCGACCGATCATATCCGCTGTGATACCGGGATAGCGGATCCTGGTCAGCTCATTGCGGCAAGTTTTGACGTCCTGGACACGGGCCTTCTGGAGCGCGTCACAAAGCTCCGCCTGGGTACACGGCATCGTCAGCACTGCGGAGGTCTTATAGCTTTCGGGCCCGCCGCTGCTGATCTCCACCTCGAAAATCTTCTTATCCAAGGGTCATCCCTCCCTCTGTCTGTTCCTCTCTCTGAATTTCATAATTGGCAGGATCCGCCCCAGGAACATCCCAGCCCGCCATGCTTCCGATCTCCATGGCCTGCCGCTGGGCGGGGGTGACGCCACGCCGCTCATTCATCTCGTCTGCCAGCTCCACGTTGCGCTCCTTGTCTCCGGTATCCCACCGGGAGGGATAGTAGCCGGACTCGCCCCGCCGGATGCAAATGAGCTGGCCGGTGGTCTGTAGGGTGGAGAAACACTCCGCTGGCAAGCCATCCGCAAACTTGGGGGCGAACCGCTCCTGCTCCGTCTGGATACTCCAGTCACCGTCAAAGCTCCTAAGGTGGACATATAGCTCTCCGCCATCTACTTGGATCGCCCGCTGTTCGAAACCCTCACCCCAACCGTCTGATGCCTGGCCGCTGAGGTAGTCCTTGAGTCCAGCCAGCTCCTCAGATGTAAGTTCGCCCACCACCTGACACTCCGCCACGCCCCAGAGCTGACCGTTCCGGGCCTCTACGGTAAACTCTGCGGAGCGGACCTTGGCGTCTACGCTGTTCTGTTTATCGTACCAGTGCATGAGGCCACGCTCCTTCTCCTTTGGCGTCCGGTTTCTGATCAGGGCGCCCTGGATATGGTCCTCGTAGTCCAGCAGCGTCCGGCCATCCCATTCCTCGCCGATTTCGTCTATATCGCCCCATTCATCCCGGCCATAGAAGTCGGCGGTCAGGGGCATATAGAGTTTGAGCAGGGTGGGCTCCGGCGGCTGGACAGAGAATTGTTCCTCTCCCAACGCCAGTTTTCGAATGGCCCCATCCCCCATGCGCGTGTGGAACCGTCCTTCTTCATCGATCTGTTCCAGCGTCCCAGTAGATATGTGTTCTGGGTCATCCAGCTCCCAGCATATAACTTGGCTCCCACGTGGGAACTGTTCCCGCAGGAATGCCAGCCATTCTTTTGATATCGTCCGCATATTCTGCCTCCTTTGCTCTTTCGTAGATCACTCACATCTCTATGGATGGGCCGTCCTCCTGCTCCTCATCCCAGTCCTCACCGAGCAGATCCTCCAGATCAGGCGGTTCAATGTATTGGACCGTGTCGTTCTCCAAGTCCTCCTTTAGGCTGCGGAGGACGGCCTCTTGATTCCCGGTCGGTAAGTAGAGCCATTGTCCATTCGTATCATAGATATAGATGTATTCGATCCCAGCCCAATCCGCCGCATCGTACAGTTCCTCGAAGGTTTTTATAGTGGCCTCCCAGCCGGGACAGTCCCCATCTCTCCGATAGGCCAACGTCACTCCTGGCTGTGGAGCACTGAAACCGTGGCGTCCGGGGTCAGGAGAGAGTTTTTCTCGAAGATAGTACAGATCTCCCAAAGCCAATAAAGCGTTTACTTTCTCCGATGTATCATAGTGTTTTACAAGGGTCGCGCCGGTATCTTCCGGGTATCCGTTGAGCTGACAGTATATTGTGAGGTACTGGTCATCTCCAATTTGCCTTGCGATATAGCTGCGTGTTCCCATTAAAGTCCTCCCATCTCGAGGCCGGCCTCCGGACCGTCCAGCTCCTGATGGAGCGTTTCTACTGCGTCGGCGATCACCGGATCATCTCGGAAACTCTCCAGCCTGCGGTAGTCCTCAAAGAACTGCTGTTCTCCATCACAAAATCGAACCAGATCCACTGTGGCGATGCTGTCCTTGGTGACGCCCAGTCTTTTCTCCGGCCGGTCGATGTCCTGGTAGAGTTGTATCGCCCCATCCAGTGTCAAATCCTTGTGGATATGCTCCTCCGAAGTGTTGCAGTCAGTCATCACGAACCAGGAATAGGTGTGAGGCTTGCTGGGGTCCGCAGCATCCCGCAGGGCCTGCTTTCCGGCCTCGGTGAGCCCATAGTTGCAGGCCCGGCGGGGGTTCTCCTCCCCAGCAAAGTCCAGCAGAATGTCGTCCACCGCCTTTTTCACCTCTGGAGCGTCTGTCAGGGTCTCATAGCGAAATCCGGTGGCGTCCCGACAGGGCAGCTCCTCCCGGATGATCTGAAGATATGCTCCGGGATCGGTAAACTCCTGCGACTCTCCGCTGGCAAAGGTCACTCGGCCCACCAGCTTGTCCTGCCTGGCCATCTCCTGCTGGCGCAGGTCGTAGCAATACAGATACCCTTGATAATCCCCTGGTCTTGGGGTACACCGCAGGCAGAATCGGTAATGTCCTGTCTCCGCAACAAATCCGTAGACGCGGTCGTTTTCCGCAATCTCGCCTCCGTTGTGCCAGCAATAGGTGTTCATGGCTGCCAAGTTCTTCAGCGGCCCGCTCTGCCGCATGGCATCCACAAATTCCTGCAGGGCCTCCTTGAACTCCGGAGTGTTGAATCGGTCTTCATTGTGGGGCCACCAAGTGTGGTGGAATCCCTTCCCGCCGGAGCCGAAGTCCATGCGGAGGTGGCCCACAGTGCCCAGTACCTCGTCCCGCTCATCGTTGGAATAGAAAAGGCCCGCCCCCTCACGGGATGCAGGCCTTAAAGGGAACTTTTGATCTTTCATTTGCTTTCCTCACTTTTCTGATTGCTGCCTGCGGTGCGCTCACATGGACAGGGAGATGGAATCTGCCCTTGTCTGCTCAGAAGCTTCCGGCTGTGTCTCCCTTTGCGCTGGTGTTTCCTGCAGATCCTCCAGCTCTGCGGCCCAGCAACTCAGGCCGGTCACAGTGCCATCCAGATTCTGCATGATCTGTTGCCGGATAGCTGAGAATGTTTCCTGCCCGCTTGTCAAATTCAGCTCACCCTGTACTCTGCTGCTGTAAGATTCGAATCGTTCCAGCAGCTCGACGGCTTGATCCATGATTTGATAGATTTCACTCTGGCCGCCCTTGGCATCCTGCGCTGGCTCGGCGGTTATGCGCTGGGGCGGGTCCTTCTGGTAGGCACCCCACCCGGCCTTTTGATAGTGAGAGCCCGGTTCCTCCATCATGCTGCGGAGGGAATACCAGACATTACCGTAGTCGATACGCCCCTCCAGCACCGTCCCTTCCGCCTGGCTGCGGATATGCTGCACGATCTCAGCATAGGAATGGGGCTGGCCATCTGCCAGCAGCGCTTTGGCTGCCTCTATTTGAAATTCCTTCTTGCTTGTAATCTCATACTTCATCTTGTCTGCCTCCTTCTCGTTTTGTAACCACAACCAATACCACAACTCGCGGGGAAAGTCTACTGCAAACTACAGGGAAAAATCAGGTCATCTGCATCTCCATCTCTGGGTTCGGAGACTCCATGATCTGCTCCAGGTATTTGGGATCCACTACGACTTCTGATTCATTCCTGCCGTTGAAAAAGGCAAGAATGTGTTCCTTTGAAATCTGAGCCTCATAGACGGTGCCCTCCTCACCAAAGCGGTGGGCAAACCACTCCGCCGTATCCCGGTCCAACGTCCAGGACAGTGCTTTGATGTTTTTGGCATTATAGGAAGTCACACCGCGGTAGACGGTCACGGGATCGTCCAGAGAGTGATATATCGCACGCTCCTCCTCGTCCATCAGAAGTTCCGGCGGGACAGAACGGAATAAGGCCAGTAATTCTCTTTTGCTCACATTGCGGTCCTGATTGGGACATTCCTCCAGGATCCAGGCATGAGCCAGCAGTTGGCCCAGATCCTCCTGAGAGAGGACCGGGGCGGTAAATTTGAGAAAGGTCAGATAATAGGGCTTGTTAAGAAGGAAAAATACCTGATAGGCGTTTTCAGCACTGTCGATCTGTTTGCCCACCATCTCCTTCCACTTGGCATAGTCTTCTTTGTTGTTGAGCAAGTCGACCACAGTGATATTGCCATCCTCATTTTGAGCAGCGGTAACCCCGGTACTTGTAAACGGGTGGCTGACGATAGCTGGTGAAAATGAAGTTTCTGCGATTGGCATATCCAGGAGTACATGGGCAATCATCTTCACCCTGGCAAGATCGGTTTCCTTCCGCATCAGGAGAGTCCCCCCATCCCCATGGTTTCTTCCTGCTCTCTCTGGCATTGTTCCGCGGGCTCCTTCCGCATCAGCTCATCCAGTGACAAAGTTCCCTGATAGGCGGTGTAGCCCCTCTCTGTGAAGATTCCCTGTTCTTGCTGGATGCGTTGCTGGCCGTACTTCTCATAGTCATAAAAGGCGTCCAGATTGCTGTCGTAGTCGAAATGGCCAGAGTCCTGGATCATATATCTGCCGTACTCATCTGGCGTATGGACATTTGGGACGAAATCGAACAGATCCAGATTCTCCGCCAGGCGGCGAATCTCAGCGGCGCTCTCCGGATTTGCATAGGCCGCCACAGCCTCTAATTTGGCTCGATCTGCCTGCGCCAGCTTTGAGATGGCGGCGCACATGGCATTGAGATCAAAGATGCTTTCCTGTTCCAAGGGACAGGCCGTTTCAACAGCGGCAGGCAAGTTGTTGATTTGGATCTCCAATGTTGCGAAATCCTCACTCTCCATTCCACCCCGCCAGAGCATCCGCTCGATCTGGCGCTCTGATGTGGGCAGGTACAGCCAAACCGCCTCGCGGCTGTCGTCGCTTTCGTGGATGGACCTCAGTGAAACAGTCATCAGGCTCTCCTCATATAGATACTCCGGGAAGTTTCTTCCTTGATAGATCCGGCTGAGCTGCATCCCGTTGTCGTAGACGACGCCGTAGGGAGTGACGGTGCCCTCATTTTCCGAGATCAGGAGCAGAGCGGTCTCCATACCATCCAGTTCCTCCAGCTCCTCCATGGAGACGCATCCGCCGTGGAGGTTCATGTAGTGATCCCGGCCAATCTGCTCCAAGTCGGAAAAGTCCGTAATGACCGTGGCCTGCTGACAACAAAAGGTCAAATTGATGAGGTCGGTCATATCGGAGAGTCCCATTTTCGCTGCCATTCCTTGGAACTGGACCAGCTCCCCGTCAGAAAAACTGTCCAACCGCTTGACGAGGTAATCCAACTCGTCCACATTGATTCTGTGCCCCTCCAGGCATTTCAGACTGGGAATGCAGCCTTCGATCTCCTCCACCATACAATCCTTTGCCCGCGGGTCTCCGATATCCAGCGCCTCCAGCATCTTGATCGTGTCGTTGTATTGATCCTGCGGGATGGGGAAGGGGATAGTGACCAAGCCATATTCCAAGTGATCAGCGTTATACAAAGCCGCTTTGATCCTCATGCTCCAACTCCTTTTCGTTCAGTTTTTTTACTCTGGTGCGCATACAGTCATCCTCGCCGCCCCAACAGAGGAAACCGTGGGCGGGATAGGGGCAGCCCTCGCAGCGGGAGAACTGCCGGCACACTGGTTTTTGTTCCGGCTCCGGGGCATAGCCGGGCGCATAGTTGATGTGGAGCAGCCATTTCTTCACACTGCTCCACTTAGGAGGCGGTTGATTGACCACCCCGACATAACTGTTCAGATTTTTGGGGTCCACACGGAGCACCTCCTCCACTTGCTTTTTCTGCTCTGAAAACAAAAAAGCGGGGGCCGTATCTGCCTGATGGCACATGATACGGCCCCCGCCCTGTTCAGCGTAGGATCTATAAATTCATTTGTGGTTCCTGACTCTGGACCTGCTCCAACCGGCTCTGGAGATCCGGGACGGTGTACTCGATCTTTGTTCTGGCCTCCTGGATGGCTTTTTGCTGCTTGTAGTCCAGCTCCGGGCCTTCATAGAACCAATGCTCCGCGGCGCGGTACAATTCTGTGAGTTCCTCCGGGGTAAATAACTGCGCTCTGGGGATCAGGCCGGAGCGGACAGCAAAGTCCTGCTTGGCGCTCTGGAAGTTATCTTCATAGTAGTGACCGTGGCTGACTCCAGTTCGGTCATAGTCCCAGATCCAGGTTACAAATTGATACCCCTGGCCATTTTCTCGCTCCTGGCCTGCCAGCACCGCGCCGCCGAAGTCTGCCAGCAGGCGGAAGTCCTCATGCAGGCCAGAGGCATGGAGCAGGGGGGCGTTTTGCATCGCATCCACATAACTGTATACCTCGTCCGCAGCCATGGCCACCTGATGGTACAATTCACTGGCCTCCTCGTTTTTGCTTCCCGCAGGCAGCAGGAACACATCGTTGGCCGGTGAAACGAAGAGGACAGGCTGGCCGTGGAGGAACACCTCCAGCCGCTTGTCCTCGTAATTTGCTGATTCAATTTCCTTTTTTCTCAGGCATCTTGAAAGTTCTTCAAAAAATTTGTTGGCCATTTCTTGTCTCCTTCCACAGATATGAACAGTCATAAAAAGCGGCAGGTTTCTTATGACCTGCCGCTGTAGACACTACCCATCCAGATCCTCCACGATGCGCCTCATGGTATAAGAGAGGCGGTACGGAGAAGCCAGTATATAATCAGTCATAAATTGTATGAGCCACCGCTTCGCAACCTTTCTTCCGTCGGGACAGGATACATATTGAAGTTTTCCTTTGCTGATCCACTGACCTACCGTCTGCATATTGTAGCCGGTTATTTTGGAAATCTGAGTTATTGTAAGGGCATCAGGCTCACTGTTCCATCTTAGGCACAGATGCTTTTTGAGTTCTGCATGAGTCAACCGTGTCAAAGGACTCTTTTTCTTTTCCCTGTTTTTATCATTTGTAAAGATTCCTGCAGGGATTGCAACCTTTTGCGGCTCATTCTCTAATGTGATCAAGTAATTCACCACATCGGCAGTATAAATCTGAAACCTCCGTGTCTTTTTTCCGGAGTCTTTACAAGGAATGACCCCATGCTCCAAAAGCCAAGTTGCTTTACGTTTGCTGATATGGCAAATCCGGTATAACTGGTCTTTGCTGATGACTGCAGGGTATTCCAGCAGTAAGGCCGAGTAATCTGTACTCATTCTTGTGCTCCTTATTCTGTCTTGGATTTCATTTGCCCCAGTTGTCAACAGTAGGCTCTTTCTTCTGGGAATTTGCCCTACTCGAGAGGCGGAACCCATAGTTACTTAAACGACTATTCACTCCGCCGTCATCTACGGCTTTTCTAACACTTTGCTTGAAAAACGGCTTTTTTACTGCCATTGTGGGAGAACGGTTTGATGTATTCAGTTAGTGGAAACCCTTGATAACTCTGACTTTTTGCTGTCCTAAATCGTCCTAAAATCTCCCAGCGACTCTTTGTTCATATAATTCGAAATCGTGTGGTCTGTTTCTCTGCCTGACCCCGCAACCGCTTGATTTTACTGGATTTTTTTGAGTTCCTTTGCCGGAGTGCCTTGTGTTATCTACGGCTTTTCTAATGCATCCGGAGGTTTACAATCAGGTGGACCGGCAGGAGTGTGTGCGAGTGGATTTGGGAACTGGAGTTACTCAAAAGCTTTCTACGGATTTTATCCGAGTGGTTCCCCAAACATCTCGAAATCAGTTTGCGAGCAATCGCACGAGGGTTCGAATCCCTCCCGCTGCGCCACGCCGCAAGCGTTACAACGTTTGCGGCGACTTTTTTGCCCGAAATAGGCAGCGGCACGGAATAAATTCCATGCCGCTGTGTCATTTCTTTGTCCAATATACAAAAAGGTTTTACATATTCCAAACCATATAAAAAGTGCCGCAGGAGTAAGCTCCTGCGGCACTTTTTAATTTAAGATCGATTAGACCTCGTACATCTTCTGCATCCGGATCAGCTTCTCGTAACGGGCCTTGGCGGTCTCCTCGTTGAGAGCGAAGAGCTCCTTGGCACGGTCGGGGAAGGACCGGGTCAGGCTGGAGTAACGAGCCTCGTTCATCAGGAACTCCTGATAGCCGCCAGCGGGAGCCTTGGAGTCCAGGGTGAAGGGGTTCTTGCCCTCGGCCTTCAGAGCGGGGTTGAACCGGAACAGGTTCCAGTAGCCGCACTCAACAGCCTTCTTCATCTCGGCCTGGCAGTTAGCCATGCCGCCCTTGATGGAGTGCATCTCACAGGGAGCGTAGCCGATGATCAGGGAAGGACCGTGATAGGCCTCAGCCTCAGCAATGGCCTTCAGAGTCTGGTTCATGTTGGCGCCCATGGCGATCTGAGCCACATAGACGTAGCCGTAAGTCATGGCGATCTCAGCCAGGCTCTTCTTGGCAACGGTCTTACCGGCAGCAGCGAACTGAGCCACCTGGCCGATGTTGGAAGACTTGGAAGCCTGTCCACCGGTGTTGGAGTACACCTCGGTGTCGAAGACGAACACGTTGACGTCCTCACCGGAAGCCAGCACGTGGTCCACGCCGCCGAAGCCGATGTCATAGGCCCAGCCGTCGCCGCCGAAGATCCACACGGACTTCTTGTTCAGGTACTCCTTCTCAGCCAGGACGTACTTGCAGTCCTCGCAGCCGGCAGCAGCGCCCTTCTCCAGCTCAGCAACCAGAGCCTTGGTGGCCTCGCCGTTGGCAGCGCCGTCGTCCTTGGTGTCCAGGAAGGCCTGGATGGCAGCCTTGGCCTCAGCGGGAGTAGCCTCGGCAGCAGCCATGGCCTCCAGCTTGGTGATCAGGCGCTCACGGATAGCCTTCTGGCCCAGATACATGCCCAGGCCGTGCTCGGCGTTATCCTCGAACAGGGAGTTGGCCCAAGCGGGACCCTTGCCCTCGGCAGTGGTGGTGTAGGGAGAAGTAGCAGCGGGGCCGCCCCAGATGGAGGAACAGCCGGTGGCGTTGGAGATATACATCCGATCGCCGAACAGCTGGGTGATCAGGCGAGCATAAGAGGTCTCGGCGCAGCCGGCGCAGGAGCCGGAGAACTCGAGCAGAGGCTTCTTGAACTGGCTGCCCTTCACGGTCAGGTCGGTCACATCGGCCTTGGCGGAAACCTTCTCCACCATGTAGTTGAAGACCTCCTGCTGAGCAGCCTCCTGCTCCTGAGGCACCATGGTCAGAGCCTTGGTGGGACACACGCCGGCACACACGGTGCAGCCCATGCAGTCCAGGGGGCTGATGGCCATAGCAAACTTGTACACGCCCTTGCCCTTGCCGGCCTTCACGTCCACGATCTTGGCAGCCTCGGGAGCGGCAGCAGCCTCCTCCTCGGTCAGCATGAAGGGACGGATGGTAGCGTGGGGGCAGACGAAGGAGCACTGGTTACACTGGATACACTTGGTAGCATCCCAAGTGGGAACCATAACGGCCACGCCGCGCTTCTCGTAAGCGGCAGCGCCCAGCTCGAAGGTGCCGTCCACGTGATCCACGAAGGCGGACACAGGCAGGCTGTCGCCGTCCATGCGGTCCACGGGATCCAGGATGTCCTGAACCATCTTCACCAGCTTGGCGGGACCGGTCAGGGCAGAATCCTTCTTCACATCCTCGGCGGTAGCCCAGGAAGCGGGAACGTCGATCTTCACGAAGGCGGTAGCGCCGGCGTCGATGGCCTTGTGGTTCATGTCCACGATGTCCTGGCCCTTCTTCAGGTAGGACTTGGTGGCGGCATCCTTCATGTACTGGATGGCCTCCTCCTGAGGCATAACCTTAGCCAGGGTGAAGAAAGCGGACTGCAGGATGGTGTTGGTGCGCTTGCCCATACCGATCTTGGCAGCCAGGTCAATGGCGTTGATGGTGTACAGCTGGATGTTGTTGGCCGCGATGTAGCGCTTAGCGCTGGCGGACAGGTGATGCTCCAGCTCCTCCATGTTCCACTGGCAGTTGATCATGAACACACCGCCGGGCTTTACGTCGCGGACCATGGGGAAGTCCTTGGTGACGTAGGAGGGGTTGTGGCAGGCCACGAAGTCGGCCTTGTTGATGTAGTAGGGGCTGCGGATGGCCTTGTCGCCGAAACGCAGGTGGCTGATGGTCACGCCGCCGGTCTTCTTGGAGTCGTACTGGAAGTAAGCCTGCACGTACTTGTCGGTGTGGTCGCCGATGATCTTGATGGAGTTCTTGTTGGCGCCCACGGTGCCGTCGCCGCCCAGGCCCCAGAACTTGCACTCGATGGTGCCCTCAGCAGCGGTGTTGGGGGCGTCGTGCTCCTCCAGAGAGCTGTTGGTGACGTCGTCCACGATGCCGATGGTGAAGTGGTTCTTGGGAGCGTCCTGAGCCAGGTTCTCATAGACAGCAAACACGCTCTTGGGCGGGGTGTCCTTGGAACCCAGGCCGTAACGGCCGGCCACGACGGTCTTGTCGGTGATACCGGCAGTGGACAGGGCAGTGATGACGTCCAGATACAGAGGATCGCCCAGAGCGCCGGGCTCCTTGGTGCGGTCCAGGACGGCAATCTTCTTGGCGGTAGCGGGGATGGCAGCGATCAGCTTGTCCGCACGGAAGGGGCGGTACAGGCGGACCTTGATCAGGCCGACCTTCTGGCCGTTGGCATTCAGGTAGTCGATGACTTCCTCAGCCACGTCGCAGATGGAGCCCATGGCGATGATGACGCGGTCAGCATCCTCAGCGCCGTAGTAGTTGAACAGCTGATAGTTGGTGCCCAGCTTCTCGTTGACCTTGCCCATGTACTCCTCAACGATCTCAGGCAGAGCGTCGTAGTAGGGGTTGCAGGCCTCGCGGTGCTGGAAGAAGATGTCGCCGTTCTCGTGAGAGCCGCGCATGGTGGGACGCTCGGGGTTCAGAGCGCGCTTGCGGAAGGCCTCAACAGCGTCCATGTCGACCATCTCAGCCAGATCCTTGTAGTCCCAAATAGCGACCTTCTGGATCTCGTGGGAGGTACGGAAGCCGTCGAAGAAGTTGATGAAGGGGACGCGGCCCTTGATGGCGGACAGGTGAGCCACAGGAGCCAGGTCCATGACCTCCTGCACGTTGCCCTCAGCCAGCATAGCAAAGCCAGTCTGGCGGCAGGCCATAACGTCGGAGTGGTCACCGAAGATGTTCAGAGACTGAGCAGCAACGGTACGGGCGGACACGTGGAACACCGCGGGCAGCAGCTCGCCGGCGATCTTATACATGTTGGGGATCATCAGCAGCAGGCCCTGAGAGGCGGTGTAGGTGGTGGTCAGGGCGCCGGCGGCCAGAGAGCCGTGGACGGTACCGGCAGCACCGGCCTCAGACTGCATCTCAATAACCTTAACGGTGGTGCCGAAGATGTTCTTCTGGCCCTGAGCAGCCCACTGGTCCACATAGTCGGCCATGGGGCTGGACGGAGTAATGGGGTAAATGCCGGCTACTTCGGTGAAGGCATAGCTGACATATGCGGCCGCATTATTGCCGTCCATGGTTTTGAACTTTCTTGCCATAGAGTTCCCTACTTTCTTCCTTATTCAATCGTTCTCTGAAAAACCGATTCCCCATGGATCCGGTTTTCCAGGGAGTCTCTGCCCTATTTTACTGTCTCTCCGCCGGAATGCCAATTGTTGAATTAGTTATAAGAATTATAACTAATTACTTATAATTGCGCATAGCAGCGCCGCTCCCGGGCAGTTGGGAGCGGTTTGTGTGTTTCGACGGGAAATAGTTTATCACTTTTTCCCCCTTTTGTAAATTCATCCACCTGGATTTTTCCTTGTTTTTCTCACAAAGTTGAGGGTTCGTATTGCAATATTTCTTGCAAAAGCTTACAATGAGCTACAATGGAGCCTCTATTTTTTGGGCTGTTATCGGTCTTTACCCATAAATTTTTTCTATCTTCTCCTTGAATTGGAGGATTTTACCATGGTTTACAACGTGCGTTCTCTCGGCCTGCATGGTATCGCCGGTTATTCCGTGTCGGTGGAATGCGATCTGTCCAGCGGCCTGCCCGCCTTCACCATTGTGGGTCTGCCAGACGCGGCGGTGAACGAGGCCCGGGAGCGAGTACGCGCCGCCATCAAAAACTGCGGTTTCTCCTTCCCGGTCAGCCGTATCACCGTCAACCTGGCGCCTGCCCATGTGAAAAAGGTGGGCACCCTCTATGACCTGCCCATTCTGGTGGGCCTGCTGGCGGCAGCCGGACAGCTGAAAATTAAGGCCCAGGACTGCGCCTTTGTGGGGGAGCTGTCCCTGTCCGGCAAGCTGCGTCCGGCTGCTGGGATGCTGCCCATGGCTCTGCACGCCAAGGCGGAGGGCATCCGCGCCCTCTTTGTCCCCAGCGCCAACGCCGCCGAGGCCACCCTGGCCGGCGGCCCGGCAGTCTACCCGGTGGACCACGTGATGGATCTGGTACGCCACTTTACCGGTGAGGCCCCCATCTCCCCCGCGCCCCCTTGGTTGGGTGAGACTGCCCCAGAGCCCGGTCCCGACTTCTCCGAAGTGAAGGGCCAGGATGCGGTAAAACGTGCTCTGGAGATTGCCGCCGCTGGTGGCCACAATATTTTAATGGTGGGACCGCCGGGCTCGGGCAAATCCATGCTGGCTAAACGCCTGCCCTCCATTCTTCCCGACCTCACCCAGGAGGAAGCTCTGGAAGTCACCCAGATCCACTCGGTGCTGGGCCTCACCGACTCCAGACACCCTCTCATCACCCGCCGTCCGTTCCGTTCCCCCCACCACAGCGTCTCTGCCGCCGCCATGGCCGGAGGGGGTTCCAATCCCAAGCCGGGGGAAATTTCTCTGGCTCACCACGGGGTGCTGTTTCTGGATGAGCTGCCGGAATTTCAAAAGGATGTGCTGGAGGTGCTGCGTCAACCCCTGGAGGACGGGCAGGTTCAGATTTCCCGGGCCTCCGGCTCGGTGGTCTACCCCAGCCAGTTCATGCTGGTATGTGCCATGAACCCCTGTAAGTGCGGATGGTACGGTCATCCCTCCGGCCGCTGCCGCTGCTCCGAGGCGGAGGTCCAGCGCTACCTCTCCCGGCTCTCCGGTCCTCTGCTGGACCGCATCGACCTGTTTGTAGAGGTGGCCGCTATGGAGTTTGACGAGCTCGCCCGCCGCGCTCCTGCTGAATCCTCCGCCGCCATCAAGGCGCGGGTGGACGAGGCCCGCGCCATCCAGAACCGCCGCAGCACCAGCAACGCCCACCTGGCCCAGCCCCAGTTGGAGGAGTGCTGTGCTCTGGACGACTCCTGCCAGAAGATCATGCGGGGCGCCTTTGAGCGCATGGGCCTCACCGCCCGCAGCTATGACCGCATCCGCCGGGTGGCCCGCACCATTGCCGACCTGGATGAAAGCGAAGAAATCCAGCCCCAGCACCTGGCCGAGGCCCTGCAATACCGTCCCCCGGCCTATTTGAGGCGCTGAACGGTCAAAATACTGGACATATCCCGGTTTTTTCATTATAATATTTGATTACCCATGACCGGAAAGGAACTATTGATTATGAACGAGATCATTCTGCTCAAGCTGGGTGAGCTGGTCCTCAAGGGCCTGAACCGCCGTAGCTTTGAGGATAAACTGCAAGCCAACATCCACCGCCGCCTCCACCCCTTTGGCCAGTTTAAGGTGTACACTCGCCAGTCCACCACCTATGTGGAGCCCAAGGACGACACCTGTGACGTGGAGGGCGCCTACGAGGCACTGACCAAGGTCTTCGGCATTGTAGGCATCTCCCTGGCCCGCCCCTGTGAGAAGGACAAGGACGCCATTCTGGAGTGTGCCAAGGAGTTTCTGGACGACCAGCTCCGTGCCGCCCGCACCTTTAAGGTAGAGACCAAGCGGGCCGATAAGACCTTCCCCATGACCTCCATTCAGCTCAGCCAGTATGTGGGTGGGGAGCTTCACGAGGCCTATGATAACCTGGAGGTAGACGTCCACCACCCCGAGCTCACGGTCTACGTGGAGGTGCGGGACTATGCCGCCTACGTTCACGCCCAGCCCCAGCCCGGCGCCGGCGGCCTGCCCGTGGGCATCAACGGCCGTGCCGTCTCTCTGCTGTCCGGCGGCATCGACTCCCCGGTGGCCAGCTGGATGATCGCCAAGCGTGGTGTGGCTCTGGAGATGGTCCACTTCTTCTCCTATCCCTACACCTCCCCCGAGGCGAAGGAAAAGGTTCTGGAGCTGGCTAAGCTCCTCACCCCCTACACTGGGCGCCTCACCGTCCACGTGGTCCCCTTCACCGCTATTCAGGAGGAGCTGCGCCGCTCCTGTCCGGAGGAACTCTTCACCGTCATCATGCGCCGCTTTATGATGCGTATTTCTGAGGCGGTGGCCAAGCGGTGCGGAGCCAAGGCGCTGGTCACCGGCGAGTGCCTGGGCCAGGTGGCCAGCCAGACCATGGACGCCATGATGGTCACCGGTTCTGTGGTGGACCTGCCCATCCTGCGCCCCTGCGTGGGCATGGACAAGGAAGAGATCGTCCAGATCGCCCGGAAGATCGGCACTTTTGAGACCTCCATTCTCCCCTACGAGGACTGCTGCACCGTCTTTACCCCCCGCCACCCCCGTCTGCGCCCCATGCCCGGCGAGGTGGCCGAGGCCGAAAAGAATCTGGACATTGACGCCATGGTCCAGGCGGCCGTGGACGGCATCGAGCGGGTTCAGGTGAACCTGTAAGGAGGCGCAAACCATGGCTCATACGGTCGAAATTTTATCGGTGGGCACGGAACTTCTGCTGGGCAACATTGCCAACACCGACGCCCAGATGCTCTCTCAGGGCTTAAGCGCCCTGGGGCTCAATGTCTACTGGCACACTGTGGTAGGAGATAATCCCCAGCGCGCCAAGGAGGCGGTGGAACTGGCCCGGAAGCGGGCGGATATTATCATCACCACCGGCGGTCTGGGTCCCACCTGCGACGACCTGACCAAAAACGTGCTGGCCGAGGCTTTCGGCAAGAAGCTGGTCTATGATGAGGAATCTCTGGAGCGCATCAAGGCCTATGGCAAGGCCACCGGCCGCCCTTTGACCGAGAACAATTTTCAGCAGGCGCTGGTACCCGAAGGGTGTACGGTTCTGACCAACGACTGGGGCTCTGCTCCCGGCTGTGCCTTTGAGGCCGATGGCGTCCATGTCATCATGCTCCCCGGCCCTCCCAGTGAGTGTACCCCCATGTTCCGCTACCGGGTTGTTCCCTATCTCCAGGCCCTGTCTGAGGGAGTCATCGCCTCCCACACGCTCAAGCTCTTCGGCATCGGAGAGTCGGCCATGGAGGCCCAGCTGCGGGATCAAATGAACGCCATGGCCAACCCCACCCTGGCTCCCTACGCCAAGGAGGGCGAGTGCGAGCTGCGGGTGACTGCCAAGGCTCCCACCATGGAGGAGGCTCAGGCTCTTCTGCTGCCCAAGGTAGAGGAGCTGAAACAGCACTTCGGAGCCCTGGTCTACGGAGTGGATGTGCCCTCTCTGGAATTCGTAGTGGAAAACCTGCTGCGGGAAAAGGGGCTGACCATCGGCACCGCGGAAAGCTGCACCGGCGGACTGATGGCCAAACGGCTCACGGATGTGTCCGGCGCCTCTCAGGTGTTCAAGGGCGGCATCGTCTCTTACACCAATGAAGTAAAGCACCACGTTCTTGGGGTCCCCCAGGAGCTTCTTGATCAATACGGAGCCGTATCCGCTCCCGTAGCCAAGGCTATGGCAGAGGGCGCTCGGCACGCTCTGGGATGCGACATCGCCCTGTCCTCCACCGGCGTAGCCGGTCCGGACAAGGACGATTGGGGCAATGAGGTGGGTACCATGTTCGTGGCTATCGCCACCCCGGAGGGAACCCACGTGCGGGAGCTCCATCTGGGCAACCGCCCGGTGCGGGCGCGGCTGCGCACCCAAACCGCTCACCACGCCTTTGATCTGGCCCGGCGGTATGTAAGCGGCCTTCCCCTGGAAGACTAAAAGCGGGCGGCATACGCCGCCTGCTTTTTATTTGAACTTCCAATAGAGCCAGCCTGCCAGTGCCAGCTGGAGCACCAGCAGAGCGGGCAATCCATAGCGGAAATACCAGTGCTTGGTCTTGTGGTGGAACACCCGCATTCCAAGGATTGCTCCCACGGTTCCCCCCAGCAGGGGAGGCAAAAACAAGCTTTTTTCGGAAATACGCCACGCACCACGCTTGGCCCGGCGCTTGTCGATTCCCATAAGCAGGAATCCCACCCCATTGATGAGCAGCAGATATAGCCCAGCTATTTGCATGATATCTTTCATAATATGAGCCCTCTTCCAGGAATTTGGGCCATTTTACCTGATTTTTCTCAAAAAAACAACCCCGCTTTTCAGAGCGGGAGAAGGAGTTTTTCCCATGCTGCATCTCTACTGTGGAAATGGAAAAGGAAAGACCACTGCCGCTATGGGCCTGGCGCTCCGGGCCGCCGGACGGGGCAAACGTGTCGTCATCGCCCAGTTTCTCAAAGGAGCAGACAGCGGCGAGCGTCTCGCTCTGGCCCGCCTGCCCCAGGTCACCCTGCTGCCCGTTCCCGACGCCGTCAAGTTTTCCTTCCGCATGTCGGAGGATGAGCGCCGCTCGGAAGCCCAGCGCTATCAAGACCTGCTGAAGCTGATCAGCCGCACGGCCCGCGGCTGCTTTCTCCTGGTGCTGGACGAGGCCTGCGCGGCTGTGAACACCGGTCTTCTGCCTTTGGAGGATCTGCTTGCCTGCCTGGACAGCCTGGAATGTGAGGTCGTGCTTACCGGACGTGACCCGGCTCCTGAACTGATGGAGCGGGCGGACTATATCACCTCGATGGAGGCGGTACGCCATCCCCTTGAGCAGGGTATTACCGCCCGGGAGGGTATTGGGGTTTAACTAGTTTGCCCTAAGCCCCCTTCCAGCGGGTTCTTTTTCCCCTCTAACTTTCCTTATTCTCATCTATCTGTCTTTACGAGACGCCTTATCCCGGCGTCTCTTTTTCTTTTGCACAATTTCTTTCCTTTTTGTTTACTTTTTCTTCCTTTAAGCATTTTCTTAAGCAGAATAGTGAATTATTTTCTCTGAGCTCCATAAAAACCGTGAAAAATATCCAAGAACCGGTTGCAATATTTCCTTCAAATAGGTATAATATTTGCGCGGTAATTTCGTCGCTTTCCGAAAGGCGGCGGTACCATCGGTATGAGCGGCGCCGGCGTATCCGGCATTCGGCTGTTCCACGTGAGAAGGGGACAGGCCTTTGCGCCCCCGCCGTCATCACAGAAAGGAATGAAGTAAATGGCAAACAAGTTTGTGTACCTCTTCTCCGAAGGCAACGGCTCTATGCGTGAGCTGCTGGGCGGCAAGGGCGCCAACCTGGCCGAGATGACCAACCTGGGCATGCCCGTGCCCCAGGGCTTCACCATCACCACCGAAGCCTGCACCCAGTACTATGAGGACGGCGAGAAGATCAACGACGAGATCCAGGCCCAGATCATGGAGTACATCACCAAGATGGAGGAGATCACCGGCAAGAAGTTCGGCGATCTGGAAAACCCCCTGCTGGTCTCCGTGCGTTCCGGTGCCCGCGCCTCCATGCCCGGCATGATGGACACCATCCTGAACCTGGGCCTGAACGAGGACGTGGTTGAGGTCATTGCCAAGAAGTCCAACAACCCCCGCTGGGCTTGGGACTGCTACCGCCGCTTCATCCAGATGTACTCTGACGTCGTCATGGAAGTGGGCAAGAAGTACTTCGAGGAGCTCATCGACGAGATGAAGGCCAAGCGCGGCGTCACTCAGGACGTGGAGCTCACTGCCGAGGACCTGAAGGAGCTGGCTGGCCAGTTCAAGGCTGAGTACAAGGAGAAGATCGGTGCCGACTTCCCCTCCGATCCCAAGGAGCAGCTCATGGGCGCCATCAAGGCCGTGTTCCGCTCCTGGAACAACCCCCGCGCCATTGTTTACCGCCGCATGAACGACATCCCCGGCTCCTGGGGCACCGCCGTCAACGTGCAGTCCATGGCCTTCGGCAACATGGGCGATGACTGCGGCACCGGCGTAGCCTTTACCCGTAACCCCGCCACCGGCGAGAAGAAGCTCATGGGCGAGTTCCTGACCAACGCCCAGGGCGAGGACGTGGTGGCCGGCGTGCGTACCCCCATGCCCATCCAGGAGATGGCCGACAAGTTCCCCGAGGCCTTCAAGCAGTTTGAGCAGGTCTGCCAGACTCTGGAGAACCACTACCACGACATGCAGGACATGGAGTTTACCGTGGAGAACGGCAAGCTGTACATGCTCCAGACCCGTAACGGCAAGCGTACCGCTGCCGCCGCTCTGAAGATCGCCTGCGACCTGGTGGACGAGGGTCAGATCACCGAGCAGCAGGCTGTTGCCATGATCGATCCCCGTAACCTGGACACCCTGCTCCACCCCCAGTTCGATCCCGCCGCTCTGAAGGCCGCCACTCCCGTGGGCACCGCTCTGCCCGCTTCTCCCGGCGCTGCCTGCGGTAAGATCGTCTTCACCGCCGACGACGCCAAGGATTGGGCCGCTCGCGGTGAGAAGGTGGTTCTGGTCCGTCTGGAGACCTCTCCCGAGGACATTGAGGGCATGGTCGCCTCTCAGGGCATCCTGACCGTCCGCGGCGGCATGACCTCTCACGCCGCCGTCGTAGCCCGCGGCATGGGCACCTGCTGTGTCTCCGGCTGCGGCGCCATCAAGATGGACGAGGCCAACAAGCAGTTTGAGCTGGCCGGCCGCGTGTATCACGAGGGTGACTGGCTGAGCCTGGACGGCTCCACCGGTAACATCTACGGTGAGGCCATCCCCACTGTGGACGCCTCCATCGGCGGCGAGTTCGGCCGCATCATGGCTTGGGCTGACAAGTACCGCCAGATGAAGGTCCGCACCAACGCGGATAACCCCCGCGATGCCAAGCAGGCCATGAAGTTCGGCGCCGAGGGCATCGGCCTGTGCCGCACCGAGCACATGTTCTTCGAGGCTGACCGTATCCCCGCCATCCGTGAGATGATCTGCTCTGACACTGTGGAGCAGCGCGAGAAGGCTCTGGAGAAGCTGGAGCTCATGCAGCAGGGTGACTTCGAGGCCATGTACGAGGCCATGGAGGGCAACCCCATCACCATCCGCTTCCTGGATCCCCCCCTGCACGAGTTCGTTCCCACCGAGGAAGCTGACATCGAGCAGCTGGCCAAGGACATGAATAAGTCCGTGGCTGACATCAAGGCCATCATCGCCGGTCTGCACGAGTTCAACCCCATGATGGGTCACCGTGGCTGCCGTCTGGCTGTTACCTATCCTGAGATTGCTGTGATGCAGACCAAGGCTGTCATCAAGGCCGCTCTGAACGTTCAGGCCAAGCACCCCGAGTGGAACATGGTTCCCGAGATCATGATCCCCCTGGTTGGCGAGGTCAAGGAGCTCAAGTATGTTAAGGACGTGGTGGTTAAGACCGCGGACGAGATCATCAAGGCTGCCGGCTCCAACATGACCTACAAGGTCGGCACCATGATCGAGATCCCCCGCGCTGCTCTGACTGCTGACGAGATCGCCAAGGAGGCCGAGTTCTTCTCCTTCGGCACCAACGACCTGACCCAGATGACCTTCGGCTTCTCCCGTGACGACGCCGGCAAGTTCCTGGACGCCTACTATGAGAAGAAGATCTACGAGTCCGATCCCTTCGCCCGTCTGGACCAGAACGGCGTGGGCCGTCTGGTGAAGATGGCTGCCAAGCTGGGCCGCGAGACCCGTCCCGACCTGAAGCTGGGCATCTGCGGCGAACACGGCGGCGATCCCTCCTCCGTGGAGTTCTGCCACGGCGTGGGTCTGGATTATGTGTCCTGCTCCCCCTTCCGTGTGCCCATCGCTCGTCTGGCTGCTGCTCAGGCTGCGATCAAGAACCCCCGCAAGTAAGAGTTTCTGCAATATATAAAAATCCGCCCTGGCTTCTACAGAGCCAGGGCGGATTTTTTATCTTAAGGCTTTGTATATACTATCCACTCCCCTTTCACCCGCTATTGTTTTTTTTTCAAAAAAGCGTTACTATAAAGTAACTACTTTATAAAATTAAAAAAGGATGCGTAGCTATGCGTACAACGCCTGCAAACAATATGGACGTGAAGCGGCTCAACCGCAGCAACACACTGCGTTGCTTGCTCCGCTGCGATAAAATCTCCCAGCCGGAACTGGCACAAAAATTAAAATTAAGCTGGCCCACTGTGCTGCAGAATGTCAAGGAGCTGACCGCTCTGGGTCTTGTTCAGGAGGTTGGAGCCTATGAATCCACCGGCGGCCGCAAAGCCAAGGCCTACGCGCCGGTAAGGGATGCCAAACTGGCGGTGGGTCTGGATATCACACAAAACCATGTGGGCCTTGTACTGGTAGATCTATCGGGAGAAATTCTCCGGTATACGCGAAAAAAACGGGTTTTCTCTCTTCAGGAAGATTATCTGGCATCACTGGGAAATTTATTGACCGATTTTCTGGAGGGCGGAGAAGGGGAAAAGCTGCTGGGGATTGGAGTTTCTCTGCCCGGTATTCTGGATGAGGCAGGAGAACGGCTGCTTTATTCCCATGCACTGGACATCTATGATGTGGAAACAAAGCGGTTCAGCCAGAACCTTCCCTACCCCTGTATTTTTTTAAACGACGCCAATGCCGCAGGCATGGCCGAGCTCTGGAACAACCCGGAAACTGAAAACCTGATTTATCTGTCCCTGAGCAATACAGTGGGTGGCGCCATCATCAACGGCGGCAAAATCTATACAGGGAATACTCTCAGGGCCGGCGAATTTGGCCATATGACTCTGGTACCCAATGGACGGCCCTGCTACTGCGGAAAAGTGGGGTGTCTGGATGCCTATCTCTCTGCCAAGGTACTCTCCTCCCATGCCGATGGGAACCTGGCGCAGTTTTTTGAGCGGCTGCGGGATCACGATAAGACAGCGACAGAGGTTTGGACAGAGTATCTGCAATATCTGGCCGTAGCCATCAACAACCTGAGCATGAGCTTTGACTGCGATGTGATTGCCGGCGGCTATGTAGGGGCTTTTCTGGATAAGTTTGGGGGACCTTTGCGGGAGATGCTGGCACAGCGGAACACCTTTGAGCACAGCGGCAGTTATCTAAAAGAGTGCTCTTTTAAACTGGAGGCTTCCGCCGTGGGGGCAGCCCTGTTGCAGGTAGAGCAATTTTTACAAGAGCTATAATCGGATCAGGCGATTCCTTCTCATGGGAATCGCCTGATTTTTTGCACAAATTCAGGCCATATAATTTAGGTTTTCCTCCAATCTTGTCCTCCTCCTATTGACTTCATCCCGCCCCGGTGTTTAAATATAGTCACTTAATAAAACACTTTATAAAAGTAATAAAATGGAGGAAGAGCTATGAATGGAGAAATGAATGTGGCCGTTATGGAGGGCATTGGAAAAATGGGTTATACCAAGCGCCCCATCCCCACCCCCAAGGCAAATGAGGTGTTGGTCAAGCTGGAGTATGTAGGCATCTGCGGCAGCGATATGCACTACTATGAGTCCGGTGCCATTGGAGACTATGTGGTAAAGCCTCCCTTTGTGCTGGGACATGAACCCGGCGGCGTGGTGGTAGAGGTCGGCGCGGATGTAAAGCACCTGAAGGTAGGAGACCGGGTGGCGCTTGAGCCTGGGAAAACCTGTGGGCACTGCGAATTCTGCAAAACCGGGCGTTATAATCTCTGTCCCGATGTGGTTTTCTTTGCCACTCCCCCGGTAGACGGTGTTTTCCAGGAGTATGTGGCCCACGAAGCCGCACTGTGCTTCAAGCTTCCTGACAACGTCTCCACCTTGGAGGGGGCTTTGATCGAGCCTCTGGCGGTGGGATTCCATGCGGCCAATCAGGGCGGTGCTCACGCCGGACAGACCGCAGTTGTGATGGGCGCGGGCTGCATCGGCCTGGTGACCATGATGGCGCTGAAAGCAGAGGGCGTCAGCAAAGTCTATGTGGTCGACATCATGCAAAAGCGGCTGGACAAGGCGCTGGAGCTAGGAGCCGATGGTGTCATCAACGGCAAAGAGCAAGACGCCGTGAAGGCTCTGCTGGAGAAGACAGGCGGCCGGGGATGCGACCTGGCGATTGAGACCGCGGGAACGGAATTCACCACTCGTCAGTGCATTCAGATGACTAAAAAGGGAGCCACCATTGTGCTGGTAGGCTACTCCAAGAGCGGTGAATTGACTCTGCCGATCAGCCTGGCCCTGGATAAGGAGCTGACCTTCAAGACGGTGTTCCGTTACCGCCACATCTATCCTATGGCCATTGAGGCTGTGGCAGCCGGGAAGGTCAATCTCAAAGGTATCGTAACCAATATCTTTGACTTCGATGATATCCAAAACGCTATGGATCAAAGCATTGCGGACAAGGCCAACATTGTAAAAGCTGTGGTCCGGATCGGGAAGGAGTGCTGACATGGAAACCAGTCAGGAAACCAATATCAAAGTTCCCTTTATCAGCAAGCTGGCGTATGGCTTTGGCGATGTGGGCTGCAATTTCAGCTGGATGTTTGTTGGCAATTTCCTGATGATCTTCTATACAGACGTCTGCGGCATCTCTATGGCCACCGTCTCTACTCTGATGCTGGTCTCCCGGTTCTGGGACGCCATCAATGACCCGCTGATCGGTTCTCTGAGTGACCGCACCAAGAGCCGCTGGGGCCGCTACCGTCCCTGGCTTCTCATTGGCGCACCCTTGACAGCCCTTGTGCTGGTACTGACCTTTTGGGCGCATCCCACCTGGTCCGACTCTTCCAAAACCATATACATGTATATTACTTACTGCATTTTGGTCCTGGGGTACACCTGCGTGAACATCCCTTACGGAACTCTGTGTGGCGCACTGACCCAGAATATTGAGCAGCGGGCGCAGATCAACACCTCCCGCTCCGTATGCGCCATGATCGCCATCAACATTATCAACATGATCACCCTGCCCCTGATCGCTCTGTTCGGCAAGGGAGATCAGGCCCGGGGTTATCTTCTGCTCACCATTCTCTACGGCAGTATTTTTACCGCTTGCCACTGGTTCTGTTTTGCCAAAACAAAAGAGGTCGTCTATCCCCCCACAAAGGAAAAAATCCCTCTGGCTACACAGTTGAAAGCCGCCCTCCAGAACCGGCCCTATTTGATTGCTCTGGTCGGTCAGTTTCTGTTTGGCATCACCCTATACGGAAGGAATGCCGACCTGCTGTACTACTTTAAGTACGTGGAGGGGGACGAAGGCCTGTTCACCGTATACTCCATGCTTCTGATGATCCCTTCCATTCTGGGCGCAGGGGCCTTCCCCTTTGTGTTCCGCTGGCTGGGCAACAAGGGCCGCACCGCTTCGGTGTTTGCCGCAGGTACCGGCGCTGCCATGTTTGTCATGTACTTCTTCAGTGCAACCACCAGCCCCATTTCCTTCTACGGTCTGGCCGCCCTGTCCCAATTCTTTTTCTGCGGCTTCAATACCGCCATTTACGCCATTGTTCCCGACTGTGTCGAATACGGCGAATGGAAAACCGGCATTCGCAATGACGGATTCCAATATGCCTTTGTCTCTTTGGGAAACAAAGTAGGCATGGCCATCGGCACCTCTTTGCTGGCCGGGGTGCTTGGAAATTTGGGCTTCGTGGCCAATCAATCTCAGAACATTGCCGTGCAGTCCGCAATACATCACGCTTTCTCCACCATCCCCGGCTTGCTGTGGATCGTGACCGCGGTGGTCCTGTTCTTCTATCAAATCAATAAAAACTCCTATAATCGGATCATTGCAGAATTAGGCGCAAAGAAAGGGGCGGAAACATGTTCGACCTTGTAAGTCTGGGAGAGATTCTCATTGATTTCACCCCCAGCGGCACCACCGAGCAGGGGATTCCCCTCTTTGCCCAAAATCCCGGCGGCGCGCCTGCCAACGTGCTTGCTATGAACAGCAAGCTGGGAGGCAGCTCTGCCTTCTTGGGAAAGGTAGGCCCGGATCACTTTGGGGCCTATCTGGAACATACCCTAAAATGCCACGGCATCGACACTTCCGGTCTGACAGTGGATGAGGAGATCCCCACCACGCTGGCCTTCGTTCATCTGGATGAAACCGGTGACCGCTCGTTCACCTTCTACCGCAAACCCGGCGCTGATCTTCGGCTGACCTGGACTGAGGTAAAAAAAGAACTGATCGATGCGTGCAAGATCTTTCACTTCGGCTCTGTGTCCCTGACCGATGATCCCTGCCGCACTGCCGCATTGGAAGCGGCTTTTTATGCCAAGTCCCATGGGAAAATTGTCAGTTTTGACCCCAACTACCGTCCGGTTCTCTGGAAAGATCCCCACTCGGCTCACCAATGGATTGCCAAAGGCATCTCCTTAGCTGATATTTTAAAGGTCTCTGAGGAAGAGATGCTGCTGATGACAAATCAATCCGACCCGGCGCTCGGCTCCCAAATCCTGCTGGATCAGGGACCGAAAGCGGTTTTTGTGACGCTGGGTGAGCATGGCTCTTACTACCGCAGCCAGAGCTGCCACGGCCTGTGTCCCGCCGCTCGGGTAAACACCATCGACACCACCGGAGCCGGGGATGCTTTTATGGGCGCCGTGCTGTGGCAAATGAGGGATTTGACTCTGGAGGAAATTTCCGCCATGGATTTGCGTGAAATCGTCTCCTTTGCAAACGCCGCCGGCACTCTGACTACCACCCGCAGCGGCGCGATCCCTGCCCTCCCCTCCTTGGAGGAAATACAGCACTTTAAAAACAATCAGGAGATGCCCCTATGAAAGTCATTCCCATTCAGCTGACACAGGTCAGCCAGGTCCGGGACTTTGTCAATCTTACCGTCAAATACCCCTTTGACATTGACTTGGTTTCCGGGCGGTATACCGTAGACGCCAAATCTCTGCTTGGAATTTACAGCCTGGATTTAAGCACCCCATTGAAGGTCGTCATTTACAGCGATGATACCGCACAATTGGAAGCAGAACTTGCTCCATTCACGGTATAACAGAGAAAGCCCCCGGCTCTGCTTCCAGAGCCGGGGGCTTCACTGCATCTCATCCATTTTCTTTTTTGCCGGGCAGCGCATCCCACCCCATCAGGCCATAGGCGGATTTTGCGCTGTAAACAGCCCGGCGGATCGCATGTTCCATGGCGCGGGCGGCCATGGCTCCCACCAGGTTCAAATCTCCGGATACGTCTCCCAGCGACAGGGCGTAGATACTGTCTCCGTCTGCCGTGGTATGCACGGGGCGGATTGCCCGGGCATAGCCGTTGTGGGTCATACCGGCAATTTTGGTCAGCTGCGTTTTATGGAACGCTGCGTTGGTGACCACCACGCCCAGGGTAGTATTTCCGGTGAAAAGATTCTCCTTTCCTTCCGCATCGGAAAACATCTCTTCCAGCGTGTTGGACAGGCCGGTTTTCTCCTGATTCAAAAGTCCTGCCATGGGCTCTCCATCCGCTCCGTACACGTCTCCCAAGGCATTCACCGCTACCAGGGCTCCTACCTTCAAATCACCAGTCTGGAAGGCACAGGTTCCAAAGCCGGACTTCATAGCCCGAGCTATCCCCCGGTACTTTCCAATGGAACAGCCGGTCCCAGCTCCTACATTACCCTCGGCAGGAGCTTCATAAGAGGCATTTTCACAGGCTTCATAGGCCATAGCCCCTGTGGGACGTACATCTTTGCTTCCCACCACCAGATCAAACAGACAGGACTGACTGACCAGCGGAACCTTGGTCACACCCACATCAAAGCCAATATCCCGCTCCTCCAGATACTTCTGGACTCCGCCTGCCGCATCCAGGCCAAAAGCGCTGCCTCCGGATAGAAGCACGGCATTGATTCCTTCCGCCGCAGCCACCGGATTTAAAATCTGGGATTCCCGGGAAGCCGGTCCTCCTCCCCGGACATCCAATCCGGCCGGACTCATCCGGTCACAGAGAATCACGGTACATCCGGTAGCGGCCTGCACATCCTGAGCGTGGCCCACCCGAAAGCCGCCGTCCTCCATAATTCCGATTTCCTTTAACATAAGCAGCACCTCCTGGAATGAGATCTGTTGGAATGTGATACGAATGTACTTCATTTTCCAGTGCTTGTCAAGGAAGCTCTCCCTCCCTCTTATGATGGTTTCCAGTCTTGGAGCAATCCCCGTCGTTCCACCAACGAGCAAGGATCTGTGTGCCCTTCATATTAAGCTTTCCATGGAATACTGGACTTTTTTACTAAAAAGAGGTATACTTCAATGAATATTGTTTTGGCCGGGTCCGTTTGATCTATCTATGTGTTGGAGGTTTTTATGTATCTTCTCCTCTGGATTTTCTTTGTTTATGCCTTTCTGGGCTGGTGTACAGAGGTCAGCTTTGCAGCCCTGACCTCAGGCCGCTTTGTAAACCGCGGCTTTCTTAACGGTCCGGTGTGCCCCATTTACGGCGTGGGCGTCGTGATCGTACTCTTCTTTTTGGACCCGCTGCGCGGCAACACCTTTTTGCTGTTTCTCGGCTCGGTGCTGCTCACCTCCCTGCTGGAGTGGGTCACCGGCTTTGTCTTGGAAAAAATCTTCCATCAGCGCTGGTGGGACTACTCCAATGAGCCCTTTAACCTGGGAGGATACATCTGCCTGCGTTTCTCTATTGCCTGGGGTCTGGCCTGTCTGTTTGTGGTGGAGATCATCCATCCCTCCATTCTCTGGCTGATTCACCTGATTCCGCACACCCTGGGCCTGGTCCTGCTGGCTTTGTTTTCTGCCGGGATGCTGGTCGATCTGGCTGCCACCGTGCGTACCATCGCCCGCATGAACCGGCAGCTCACTCAGCTGGATGAATTGGCTGGCCGCATCAAGGCACTCTCCAATGAACTGGGTGAAAACCTGGCTGAGCGGGTCATCGATGCAGCGGAACTGGGCAGCGGACTGCGAGAGGACATTCAGGAGAACCTTGAGGATGCAAAGGATGTCCTGGCCCAGCGCCGGGAAGACCTTCAGGATAGCTTGGAGGATATGAAGGAGTCCCTTGCCGCGCGGCGTATGCAATACCAGATGGATCAGGCCGAGCGGCTGGAGCAGCGCCAGCGCGACTTGGCTGAACTGCGCACCAAGCTGGAGGCGGTGATGGCCCGTCCTATCTTTGGTCAGCGCCGTCTGATGCGCGCCTTCCCCAAGATGCGTTCCACTACCCACGCCCAGGCTTTGGAGCGTCTGCGCCAGCGGATGGAGAAACGCTGAGTTCCCCCTGCGGAATGTAATATTCCATATTATATTTGTCTTTTTCTCCTCTTTGTGATAGCATAATGGTAATTACACCAAAGGAGGCCTTTTCATGGAAGAATTGCTGGACTTAAAGCAGCGCCTGGAGGGCCAGCGTCCCGCTTCCTGGCAGGAACTGCCTGATATTGCGCTGTATATGGACCAGATCATTTCCTATATGCCCCGGCAGCTGATCCACTTTGACGAAGGGGAGGCTCTCACCTCCGCCATGGTCAACAACTATATCAAGGAGGGGCTGGTCCCCCGGGCAGACGGCAAACGCTATGGTCCCATTCATTTGGGATATCTTACCGCCGTCTCCGCGCTGAAAAAGATTCTCTCCGTGCGGGATACCGGGATTCTGCTGGCCGCCGGACAGGCCCGCAACAAAACGCCGGAGGAGCTGTATACCTACTTCTGCGCCGCGCTGGACCGGGCATTGGCAGATACCGCAGATACCATCGATGAAAACGCTACCCGGGAGGATCTGCCCAGACTGGCTCTGGACCTGGCTTTGCGCAGTTACGCCAATCAGCTGGCCTGCGCCCGTATTTTGGATATTCTTCAGCCCCCCCACTCGGAGTCGCCGAAAAAGGGGAAAAAATGATCCTGTATCTATAACATCTGTAAGGAGGTTTTCATATGTCTGGATTTGTTTTGGTCACTGATTCTTCCGCCGACCTCAGCGAAGAGATGGCCCAGGCAATCCGCGTTCCTGTCCTCCCCCTTCGCTTTACCATTCAGGGACAAACCTACCGCAACTACCCCGATAATCGGGAGATGGACCCGGCTTTGTTTTATGATATGCTGCGGGCGGGCGAGCTGGCCACCACCGCCGCCCTCAATCCCAATGATTTCGAGGAGGAACTGGAGCCCTACCTGAAAGATGGCAAGGATATTTTGATCCTGGCCTTCTCCTCCGGACTGTCTACTACCTTCAACTCCTCCCGCCTGGCCGTGGAGGAATTGCAGGAAAAGTATCCCCAGCGGAAGATTTACACCGTAGATACCCTCTGTGCCTCCATGGGACAGGGTCTGCTGGTGTGGCTGGCTGCCCAGAAGCGGGATGCCGGCGCTTCCATTGAAGAGGTACGGGACTGGGTGGAGGAAAACAAGCTCCACCTGTGCCACCAGTTTACAGTGAGCGACCTTCACTTTCTCAAGCGCGGCGGACGGATCTCCGCTACCACTGCGGTGGTGGGTTCTATGCTGCAGATCAAGCCGGTGCTTCATGTCGATGACGAAGGTCACCTCATCAACATCGGCAAGGCCCGTGGCCGCAACGCTTCTTTGAAGGCTCTGGTGGACAAGATGGAGAAAACGGTCACCGAAGAGGGCAAGAAAACCGTCTTTATCAGCCACGGCGACTGCCTCAAGGATGCGGAGCTGGTGGCTGACATGGTCTGGGAGCGCTTTGGCACCGAGGATATTCACATCAATTATGTTGGCCCGGTCATCGGCGCCCATTCCGGCCCCGGTACCCTGGCCCTGTTCTATCTGGGCACCGTCCGCTAAACCGCTTTCTTGAAAGAAAGCTTGGCAAAGAACTTCCTGCGAAACTTTGTTTCGCTTCTGCGCTTGCCTGAAAGGCATCTGAGTTGTAAAATTAGGTGCCCATCTCAATCATAGATAACATACAGCGTGAAATATAATTTCACGCATGGAAAATTTTTGCCCCGCTTTTTCGAAAAAGCGGGCGGGGTCCAGGGGCGGTGCCCCTGGCGGAAAGGAAGAAACACATGGCAGACACAAAGTGGCTGGAGATTGCCGTCAACACCACCCCCGACCGGCTGGACGAGGTGACGGCCAAGCTAACCGCCGCCGGAATGGCCGGACTGGTCATTGAGGACGAGGCGGAGTTCCAGCAGTTTTTGGAGCAGAACCGGCAGTACTGGGACTATGTGGACCAGGAGCTGCTAGACGGCATGAAGGGAGTTACCCGGGTCAAGTTCTACGTCACCGACGACACCGACGGCCGCGCTCAGCTGACGCAGTACACCCATGGTCTGGACTGCGAGTACACGGTGACTCCTCTCAGCGACAACGACTGGGCCTACAGCTGGCAGAAGTACTACAAGCCTCTCTCCATCGGTGAGCGGCTGTATGTTGTTCCTCAGTGGGAGAAAGAGAATCCTGTCCCCGACGGCCGGGTCCCCTTCTATCTCAATCCCGGTCTCACCTTTGGCACCGGTTCCCACGCCTCTACTCAGCTGTGTCTGGAGGGTGTGGAGGCCCACACCAAGGCCGGAGACGCCGTTCTGGACCTGGGCTGCGGCAGCGGCATTTTGTCCATTGCCACCCTGGTGCTGGGCGCAAGCCACGCCCTGGCGGTGGACATCGACCCCAAGGCAGTAGATGTGGCCTATGAAAACGCCGCCCTCAACGCCATTGGCAAGGATCGCTACACGGTTCGGGCCGGAGACGTGCTCAGTGATGCCGCTCTGGCCGCTGAGATTGCTCAGCAGCGCTACCCTCTGGTGTTGGCCAACATTGTTGCCGACGTCATCATCCCCCTGTCCGCCCAGATGCCCAACCTGCTGACAGAGGACGGGATCTTCCTGTGCTCCGGCATCATTGATACCCGGGCACATGAGGTGGAGGCCGCACTGGCCAAGAACGGTCTGAAGATTACCCGGAAGCGTGAGAAGAACGGCTGGGTCGCCCTTGAGGCCGTATTGGCGTAATTCTTTACTCAAATGATCGTCTGAACGGGGGGAAGCATCCGTGTCACAAAATGCTATCATTATCCATCCGGAGTTTGCCCCTGGGCGTCGTATTCTGGCTGTCAGCGACATCCACGGCAATCTGTCCTTCTTCCAGCACCTGTTGGAGAAGGTCTCCTTCTCCCCTGATGACATTCTGGTCCTGGTGGGAGACATGCTGGAAAAAGGGCCGGACAGTTTGGGACTGCTGCGCTATATTGTGCAGCTGTGTAAAACCCACACCGTCTACCCTCTGTGTGGAAACTGCGACGGTCTGGTGCTCAATTTCTTTGAGACGGACTCCCTGGACGAGAGCTTTTTCTCCCGCTACCTTCCTCAGCACCCGGAGAGCTGCATTTTTCAGATGGCCCGGGAGGCAGGCTATGACGGTGATCCCACCGACCTGCCCCGTCTGCGCCAGACGCTACGCGCGGCCTTTCCCCAGGTGCGGGAGTGGTTGGCCAAGCTGCCCACCATTTTGGAGACGGAGCACCTGGTATTCGTCCATGGCGGCGTTCCCTCGCTGGAGCATATGGAGCAGCTCAACCGCTGGCGGTGCATGAAAAACGACGACTTCCGCGGGCAGGGACACTCCTTCGAGAAATACGTCATTGTGGGTCACTGGCCGGTGACTCTCTACCATGAGCACATCCCCAGCGCCGCCCCCATCTTTGATTGGGACCGGAAGATCATTTCCATTGACGGCGGCTGCGTCTTGAAGATCGATGGCCAGCTCAATGCCCTGATTCTCCCCTCAGAAGACGCTCAGAACTTCACTTGGCAGGCGTGGGATGGTCTGCCGGTATACAAAGCCCTGGACGCGCAGGAGCCCTCCCGCGACTCGATAAACATCCGCTGGGGCCGCTCCGATCTGGAGCTTTTGGAGGCGGGAGAGGAATTTTCCCGCTGCCGCCATCTGGAGACCGGACGGGAGCTTGACATTCTCAACTCCTACCTGCGCCATACCGGAGAGCGGCTGTGGTGTGAGGACTCTACCGATTACCATCTGCCTGTGACTCCAGGCGACTCTCTGTCCCTGGTGGCCAGGACCAGCCGGGGCTATCTGATGAAAAAAAACGGCGTCACCGGCTGGTATTTCGGCCGTCTGGCGGACAAACTAGGAAAAACAAAATGAGGATTTAAATTTATGCTGGAATTTCACCCCCTGCAACTGGAAGATCTGCCCAAACTGCGGGACTTTTTCGCTTACAGCGGAAGCCGTATCTGTGACACCACCCCCGGCACCGTGTTTATGTGGCGGGACATGTACCACACCGAGTGGGCTGTCCACGACGGCTCGCTGTACTTCAAAGTGGACTACCCCGGCCTGGGTCCCACCTTTACCCTCCCCCTGGGAGGCGGCCGGCCGGAGCACTACCGCCAGATCGCCGGCTACTGCTGCCGGCGGGGCATGCCCATCTCCTTCTACCCCGTCCCCAAGGACGAGCTGGACCGTCTGCAAACCGCATTTCCCAACTCGGCAGCCATCCCCACCCGGGACGCTTATGACTACCTGTATCGGGCGGAGGATCTCCAGTTCTTCCGTGGCAAAAAGCTCAGCGGTCAGCGCAACCACGTCAACAAATTTTTGAAAACCTATGGCAACTGGTCCTTCCGGGTCATTACCCCGGAGGATCTGCCCGCAGTGGGAGCCTTCCTGGACCGCTATGCCGCCGGAGTAGACAAACCCTCCGCCTCCTTCCACGAGGATCTGGCCAAGACCCGGGAGGTTCTGGGCAACTACACCACCTACGACATGCTGGGCGGTATGCTGCTGGTGGAGGGCGAGATCGTGGGCTTCTCCCTGGGCGAGATTGTGGGAGACACTCTGTTTACCCACATTGAAAAGGCAGACCGGGACTACCAGGGCTGCTATCAGATGCTGGTGGCTCAGTTCGCCCAGCAGTTTGCCCAGGACGGAGTCCACTTTATCAACCGCGAGGACGACGCCGGCGACCCTGGCCTGCGCAAGAGCAAGCTGTCCTACCATCCGGTAACTCTCCTGGAGAAGTACCTGGTCACGGTGGACGAGCCCTGCAAGTTCTGTGACTGCGAAGATACCTGATTGATAAAACAGAGGCGGCCTAAAATAGGCCGCCTCTGTTCACGTATTAAGGCTGAATTTCAAAGGGAGAACCATTGTAGTCGGTGGACAGCAGCGATTCATAGTCGCGGATGCCCACCACCACGTCAGGCTGGTACAGGGCAATATAATCCGCCAGCGTCATATCCTTATAGTGGCGCAGGTCAATGGTGCGCATCTCATCAAAGCTGTAATACATCAACCCCTCCACCGGGTTGGTAAAGCTGTCTCCGTAGATGAGCAGGGAGGGCAGCTCATCCCGGCCGGTATCAATGACCGTTTCTGCGATGTCGCCCCCCATATAGGCCGCGTAGGCCACCTCATCGGTGTCATTGCCCGGCAGCGTATATACAGTGGCCGGCACCTCCTGGCCGTTGTCCGTCCGGGAAAAGGGAATGGGCTGGGACGGCAGGCCAATCTCCAGCTTCTCATCCGTCTCCCATAGTCCAAACACCTTCCGTGCCCGAGAGCCCAGGTAGGGATTGGGCAGGGTCTCCCGCACCAGGCTGTCCTCGTCCAGCACAGTGAGAGAGTGGTCAAAGTCCTGGTTGATCCGCTCCAGAATAGCCAGATAGGTGGCGTAAGCTCCGCCAAAGGTGTAGTGGTAGTCCACGGTGGAGTAATATTCCGGCGGGTTGCCCTGCTGTGCCAGAATTTCTCCCATTTCAATCAAAGTGACTCCCTGCTCCTCCATAGCCTGCTGGAACGCGGGGATCTCCAGGTCGGTATAGGTCGCCCGGTTATTTAAAAAGTCGGAATGCGTCTCTTCAAAATAGGTGTACTGGCCGGGCACCGCCACATAGTAGAACTTCCCGCCGTAGCTCTCCACCACATCCCGAAGCGCTCCCAGCTGCCCAGCCATGGCATCGGCCTGCTGCTGGATCAGCTCCGGGTCCGGCGTCTCATAGGGGTTCCAGCTCAGCAGCATCCCCTCCGCCGGAATGACCTGATTGACCACCGGACGATGAAACAGCTCCATGTCCATCCATGCAGACAGCTTCAGCAGGGTATTGCGCCCGGCGGCGTGGTCCTGAAGGGTGGGTTCTACACTGTTAGCAAAGGTTCCGTCCCACAGAGTCTGGGGCGTAAGCTCCTCCATTTGGGCCAGAGTGCGGTTTTCATAGTAGGACCAGCCACCTTGGGGTTTTCCCAGAGTGATAACCATAGCCGCCGCCAGAAAGCCTGCAAAGGCGAGGACAAGCACAATATTTGCAATTTTCTTTTGTTTCATCGTGCTGCCCTCCTCAGAATTGGAAGTAGATGAACGGGTTGAAGGAGCTGGTGACCAGTTTCAGATAGGACAGCCCCAACAGCCCCAGAGCCAGTCCCTTGGGCGCCCAGATGAGGATGGTCTGCCCCAGGTTCCCACCCTGCTTCAGCTTCTCCTGGAGCCAGCCCTTCACCGGCAGGCTGGCCACGATGGCCAGCAGCCACTCCGGCCAGTACTCCAGCAGATAATAGGCTGCCTGACCGTCCTGGGCTAGTCCGGTGGTCTGGCCAAACATGGCACCCAGATAGGCCCAGGCCTGGGGCAGATCCACACTGCGGAACAGCACCCAGCTAATGACCACTGCCAGCATCGTATAGCCGTGGCGCACCAACGTGGGCGTCTTGTTCAGCACACCGCCCCACAAGAACTTCTCGCCCAGCAGCAGCAGGCAGAACCACACGCCCCACAAAATAAAGGTCCAGGCCGCCCCGTGCCACAGGCCGGTAAGCAGCCACACCACAGTAATATTGCGCACATGCTTCCACTTCACACAGCGGTTGCCTCCCAAGGGGATATACACATAGTCCCGAAACCAGGTGGACAGGGAGATATGCCAGCGCCGCCAGAACTCGGTGACGCTTTGGGAGATGTAGGGGTAGTTAAAGTTCTCCAGAAAGTGGAACCCGAACATGCGGCCCAGGCCAATGGCCATGTCCGAATAGGCAGAGAAATCAAAGTAGATCTGGAAGGTATGGGCCAAGGCTCCTACTCAGGATAACCCTGGGTCCAGGTTGGCCGCGGTCTGGTTGAAGACCCCATCGGCGATCTGTCCCATGGCGTTGGCAATAACCATCTTTTTGGCCAATCCAAAGCAGAAGCGGGTCACTCCGGCGGCAAACTCGTCCAGGGTCTCCCGCCGATGGGTGATGTCCTCCATCACCGTGGTGTAGCGCACAATGGGGCCCGCCACCAACTGTGGAAAGAGGGCTACATACAGCGCTACATCTAGAGGATTTTTCTGGGTGGGCGCATCGCCCCGGTAAACGTCGATCACATAGCTGAGCCCCTGGAAGGTGAAAAATGAGATTCCAATGGGCAGGGTGATATGGGGTACCGGAATGGCAAAACCCAGGTCACAGATAGTCTGGGCCAGAAAGCCGGCATATTTGAACCAGCCCAGTAGTCCAAGGCCCAGAACTGCCGCAAACCACACACCGAATTTGGCTAAGGCCGGATGGTCTCTCCGCCCGGCCATCAAACCGCCCAAGTAGTTGACCAAAATGGATGCCACCATCAACAAAACCAGCTGATGGGCGCCCCACTGGTAGAAAAACAGGCTGAAGGCCAGCAGCACCAAATTGCGCAGCCACCGCACCTTGGCCGGAATAATAAAATAGATCACCAGCAAGCACGGCAAAAAGCCCAGCAGAAATTCCAAACTGCTGAAAACCATGGCATTTCCCCCTCATTTCTCTGCACCCGGCTCTTTAAGACAAAAAGAACGGGCAATCAGCTATTAGTGTACCCGATTCTTCCAATTTCGTCAAATCCTTCCCTTCCGTTTTTTCTCTTTTTTCAAGATTTTTTGTCCAAAATCTCTTGACAAGCCCATATCCCACTGATATACTTTTAGAGCCGCTTTGAGTAGGTCTTCAAATGGGTCAGACCCATGCCTAGGAGAGCGAGCCCGTAATAAAGGAGTTGAATTTCATGCAGGCTATTATCGTAACCGGCGGCAAGCAGTATAAGGTGGCTCAGGGTGACACCCTGTTCATCGAGAAGCTGGAGGCCGAGGCTGGCGCCGAGATCACCTTCGATCAGGTTCTGGCTATTCTGAACGAGGACAAGGCTACCTTCGGCGCTCCCACCGTGGAGGGCGCTTCCGTGGTTGCCACCGTGGTGAAGAACGGCAAGGGCAAGAAGATCCGCGTCTTCAAGTACAACCCCAAGAAGGGTTACCGCAAGCGTCAGGGTCACCGTCAGCCCTACACCAAGGTGCAGATCAGCGCCATCAACGCCTGATTTATGACCACCGTAACATTCCATACCGCGGGCGAGCGCATCACTGGATTTACCGTCCAGGGACACAGCGGCTTTGCCCCGGAGGGAGAGGACATCGTCTGTGCCGCCATCACCAGCGCTGTGCGTTTGGTAGAATGCGCCGTGAACGACGTGCTGGGGCTTGAAGCCTCGGTCAAGGTGCGGCAGAAAGATGCGTCCATTCAATTAAAGCTTCCCGGCGGCCTGAGTGAGGCCAATGAGAGCACGTGTCAGACCCTTCTGACCGCCCTCATGGTACACTTTGTGGCCTTGGCCGAGGAATATCCCGACCATATTACCGTCTTGGAGGTGTAACTTATGCTGAATATCGGTTTGCAGTTCTTCGCCCACAAGAAGGGCGTTGGCTCCACCCGTAACGGCCGCGACTCCCAGGCTAAGCGTCTGGGCGTGAAGCGTGGCGACGGTCAGTTCGTTCTGGCCGGCAACATTCTGGTCCGTCAGCGCGGCACCCACATCCACCCCGGTGTGAACGTGGGCAAGGGCAGCGACGACACCCTGTTTGCTCTGAAGTCTGGCAAGGTGAAGTTCGAGCGCCTGGGCAAGGATCGTAAGCAGGTCTCTATCGTGGAGATCGCTCAGTAATTTTGCTGAACAAAGCCGCAAACGAGTCTCGTTTGCGGCTTCTTTTTTGGAAAGGAGGTCCATTTATGGAGTATCGGAAATTTGATCAGGGCTATGTCCTGCGCCTGGACCCGGGCGAGGAAGTCGTGAGCTGTCTCACCCGTCTGGTGGAGCAGGAACAGGTCCAACTGGGCTGCGTATCTGCTCTGGGTGCCGCCAACGACGTTACCATCGGTATCTTTGACACCACGGAAAAACAGTACCACGCCCGCCGCTGTCAGGGCCAGTTTGAGATCTCCGCCCTGGTGGGGAATGTGACCCGGAAGGACGGGGAACCCTATCTCCACCTGCATATCACCTTTGGAAACCCGGTCACCGGGGAGGTATATGCCGGGCACCTGACCTCCTGCACCATCAGCGCCACGCTGGAGCTCTTTCTCCAGGTCTGGGACGGCCAAGTGGGCCGCGCCTTCAGCGATACCGTGGGGCTGAACCTACTGAATTTTTAAAGGAGGACCGCTATGGCAGCACCTTTTGTAGATACCGCCCGTATTACTGTCCGCTCCGGCAACGGCGGCAACGGCGTGGTTTCCTTCCACCGGGAAAAATACGTGGCCGCCGGCGGCCCTGACGGAGGCGACGGCGGTCAGGGCGGCAATGTGGTGGTAGTCATCGACGACAACATGTCCACCCTGATGGATTTCCGTTATAAGCGCAAGTATGTGGCGGCCAACGGCCTGGACGGCGGCGGCAAGCGCTGCACCGGCCGCAACGGCGCCGATCTCACCCTTCGTGTCCCCCGTGGTACCATTATCCGGGACGCGGAGACCAAGGAGATCATCTGTGATATGTCCCAGACCCAGACCCAGTCCTTCGTCCTGTGCAAGGGCGGTCGGGGCGGCTGGGGCAACCAGCACTTTGCTACCCCCACCCGGCAGGTCCCCCGCTTTGCCAAGGCGGGCCTGCCCGGTCAGACCCGGGACGTGATCCTGGAGCTGAAGCTGCTGGCCGATGTGGGTCTGGTGGGCTTCCCCAACGTGGGCAAGTCCACTCTGCTCAGCGTGGTCAGCCGCGCCCAGCCCAAGATCGCCAACTACCACTTCACCACCCTCTTCCCCAACTTGGGCGTGGTCTATGTGGAGGAAGGCGTCTCCTTTGTCATGGCTGACATCCCCGGCATCATCGAGGGTGCCGCTCAGGGCGCCGGTCTGGGCCATGACTTCCTGCGTCACATTGACCGCTGCCGTCTGCTCATCCACGTGGTGGATGTGTCGGGCAGCGAGGGCCGTGACCCGGTGGAGGACTTTGAGGCCATCAATGCCGAGTTGGCCGAGTACTCCCCCACCCTGGCCTCCCGGAAGATGATCGTGGCCGCCAACAAGGTGGACATCATGCAGGACCCGGAACTGCTGGAGCGCCTGCGGGAGCATGTCAATGCCAAGGGTATGGAGCTCTTTGAGATCTCCGCTGCCGCCCATATGGGCACCCGTGAACTGATGAAGAAGGCAGCCGAGGAACTGCAGCACCTGCCCCCTGTGGCGGTGTACGAGCCCACCTATGTGGAGCGTCCCCCCGAGGTGGATACCAGCGGCGAGGTCTCCATCGAAAAGTTCGACGACACCTGGGTGGTGGAGGGACCGTGGCTGCAGCGGCTCATCTCCAACGTCAACTTCTCCGACTACGAGTCCCGCAACTGGTTTGATAAGAACCTGCGCCAGTCCGGTCTGTTTGACCGGCTGGAGGCCATGGGCATCCAGGACGGGGATATCGTGTCCATGTACGACTTGGAATTTGAATATCAGCGCTGATAAGCTCAAACGCGGTGCATACCTGTGGTATGCACCGCGTTTTGCTGTTACAGGTGGAAATCGTGGCAGCCGATGGTCATATAAAAGGGGCGGTTCTGGTTGATCCAGTTCACCGGAGAAAGGGCCGGAGCATAGAAATACAGCGCCGAACCAATAACGTCTGCCCCCTCCAGGCTGATTTTGGCCGCCAACACCGCCGAGTCAGTGGGCTCATCATAGACCGTACCGTTTTCTACCGGCTCAAACTGAATGGCATACTTATCATCAAAGATCACCTCTTTGACCGTGTTGGGAAACTGTTTATCTGCCACTCGATTAAGTACCACATTGCCCACGGCGATCTGCCCCAGCAGAGGCTCTCCCCGGCTCTCTGCCGAGATAATACGGGACATCCAATACAGGTCCTCATCGTCATAGTCGGCCTGGGCAGGGACCGTCCCACGGGTATCCAGCTGAGCAGTGCCGCTGGCAGCGTCCCAGCTCAGCTTTCCCCCTGTTACCTGGGAGAGCAGGCGCAGAGAAAAGACGGTGCGTCCGTCCACCACCCGCACTCCCTCAGCCACATATAGACCGCGGTCGTTGGAGAGGATGTAGATGGCTCCGGGAGCCGCTGTCAATTCCAGTCCATTCCCCTCCAGGATGGCTTGCTTGCCATCCCAGCTCAGGGTACGGCCCGTCTCCCGGGCAAAGGCAGCCAGGGTGATATAGCTGGTTCCATGTTCAATCCAGGCCTCTTGCTGGCTCAGCGTGGTACCGTTGAGCTTTACATTTCCCCCGGCGGCCTGAGCTCCGGGTATCAGAGCAAGGGCGGCCAGAATTCCGGCCGCGCCTCGCTTCCAGTTCAATTTCATGATATTTTTCTCCTTTTTAGCGAGTTTTACTCTGAAATTGTACCGGATTTTCTATTTTCCATCAAGCTGTAAATCCTGTCATCCTCATATAGGGCATCAAAAGATTTCCTGATAAGAAAACAGAGGAGGCCGCATATGCGGCCTCCTCTGTTCTTGTTCATAATCAACCCAAAAGGTCTTTGACAGCTTGGGTATCGGTGGATACCACCATCAGCACCGTGTTGCCCGCCTGCTGCAGGAAGGCATCTTCCAGCTTGGGAATCTCTGCGGGACGGTAGTTCTTGTTCTCCTCGATCTCACTCTGGAGATAGCTCTCCATCGCGGTCTTGGCGTTCTTAGCGGACTCCTCGTCCTGGAAAATCAGCAGAGCCAGCTCCTCACAGGTACCGCCGGAGGAGCGGTGTACCACTCCGTCGGTGAGCTGATCCCGGCTCACCCCGGCTCCCTCCAGCTGGTACAGGGACCAGGCCGTGTCCAGGTCCAGGTCCTCCAACTGCTCACTGAATACAGATCCATCCAAAAGCTTCTGGGCCTGCTCCTTGGTGTAAGCGGCTGTGGTCTGCTTCCCGCCGCAGGATATCAAAGACATAAGACATACCAAGGCAATTACCACGCCCAAGATCTTTTTCATTCCGCTGCTCCTCCTTCTGGGTACAGAGTCTCATAAGAGACCGTATGTGTCTTTAAGTACTCCAGCCAGGCCTTATAGTACGCGCCGCTGAGATGGACGCCGTCGGTGCTGGCATCTGCAGGCAGCTGTCCGTCCTCGCCCACAAAGGCCGAGTACAGATCCAGGTAGACGACCTGCTTCTCCTGGGCCACCTTCTGGGTCAGTTCATTATAAACCCGCAGGTGCTCATTGGTCAAATATTCCGATCCCCCCCGGGCAGCAATGGTGTCCTCGTTGAGGGGGATCAGGTTCTGGATGTAGATGACCGCATTTGGCTGACTGGCCTTGATATCATCAATCACCTGGCAATAGGAGTCATAGAAGCCCTGGTCGTTGAAATAGCCCAGTTCATTGACTCCCAGGCAGATATAGACCTTGTTGTACTGCTTCTGGGCCAGCGCCTCCACCAGAGTGTAATCCACTCCGTCGATGGTGATGGCCTTCTTGCTCTCCAGCTTGAAGATGGAGATGCCGATGGAGGTGTACTTATCCACCTCTCCAATGCCGCTGTACAGCATCAGGCCCTCGGTACGGGAGTCACCGATAAAGGCAGCGTCGGCAAAGTAGCTGTTGTCCACCGCCGGGCTCTCCGGACAGGGTTTGGAAAAGTCGTATGCGGCCTGCTGGCTGCCGTCCTCCGGCAGAGAGGCAGAACCATTGGCGGTCACGCTGGAGCCGTCAGGCTGGCTCACATCGCCGCCGGGGTTATTTTCTGAGGTGGACACGTCTGCCGACGACTGGTCAGAGCCCTGGGAATTATTTTTGGGAGCGCATCCGGAAAGCAGTGCAGCGCTCAGGAGAACACCGGCCAGCAGCCGGCGGTTATCATAGAAAAAATGCATAGTTAAGCCCTCTTTTTAATGTTTCTTCTTTTCTCTGCTCAATCGCGGCAGTAAAGTTCGCAGTACCGTGGAAGCAAGCATAGCTCCCACAGCCAGAGATGCTGCCATCCCAAAGGTATGCAGCATCGTGGAAATAAATTGATCGGTCTCTCCAGCCACACAGTAGCGCATGGCGTTATAGATGCCCGCTCCGGGTACCAGCGGCAAAAGCGCCACCTGGAGATACCCGGTTACCGGACAACGGCGCACCCGGGCCATCAGTTCCGAGTAGATGGCAATGCACACCGCAGCCAGAAAGGCCGGTAAAATATCGCCTCCCAGCAGGCGCTGAGCAATCAGATAGACAAACCAGCCCAGCGCTCCGCCCAGACCACAGATTAAAATGCCTCCGCCCTGGATATTGAACACCAATCCAAAACCTACACAGGCTATCATACCCCACAGGCAGGGTAAAAGCAGTTCTTGTATCACTTCCATGGCATCCCCCTCACATTCCAATCGCCAGAGAGATCACCACGCCCAGAGAGATGGCCGCAGCAGTCAGGATGGCCTCTGCCGTACGGTTCACGCCGGAAATAATATCTCCGGCCATGATCTCCCGCATGGCATTGGTCAGCGCCATACCGGGTACCAGTACCATCAATGTTCCAATGGTAATGGCGTCCACGTTCTCTCCCACGCCGATCCTGGTAAGCAGCAGCGCCAGCAGTGATGCGATGGCTGCGCCGATGAGGGTCTGGAAAAAGCCGTTAAAGCCCATCTTCCCTCCCAGATACAGCATCCAGAATCCAACGCCCAAGCCGCAAATTCCTGCGCTGACCGCATCCAAAACGCCGCCGTTGAAGAAGGCAGCAAAAAATCCGGCGGCCACCACATAGCCCAGAAGAAGCACTGGGGTGGAATATTGCCTTTTATTTTGGCTCAGACCGTCCACCAGCTCCTTGGCCTGCTTTACCGGGGGAACTTCCCGGCACAGGCGGCGGCACAGATCATTGCACCGCTCCAACAGCTCAATGTCGGTTCCATGGGAGGGAATCCGGCGCATCTGGGTAATGGGATGGCCCTGAGGGGTATTTAAACTTACGATCAGGCAATTTGGAATGGCAAACACCTGGGGCTGCAGCCCATAGGCAGTAAGCAGACGGTATACCGACTCTTCCACACGGTAGATTTCCGCACCGCTGAACATCAGCTGATAGCCCAATTCCGTTCCCATATTCAGCAGGTCGTCATACTCCATTCCATCCGCCTCCCTGAAACAGAATACCATGTTTCAGGAAAATAACAAGTCACAATTTTATTACAAAAATTTTCTCCTTTCCCCTTCTTTCTGGAGATTTCGATCTCACATTATAAAAAGACGCGGCGAGAGGAGAAAAGGTTTCCTCTCGCCGCAAAATATTTTTTAATTTTCAGGTTCTTACTTCTGCTCCGGGTGGAACTGGGTGCAGGTGCACTTCTTCCACTTCAGGCCGGAACCACAGGGACAGGGATCGTTGCGGCCAATCTTGATGGCCTTGCGCTGAGGCTGCTTGCGGACGGTGCCGTCGCTGGCGCCGGACTCGCCGGTGATCTTGGCCACGCGCTCACGCTTGACCTCCTCGTTCTTGCGCAGACGCACCAAGAACAGACGGCGCAGGGTCTCCTCCTGAATGGCGGCCACCATCTGCTCGAACATCTCGTAGCCTTCCTTCTTGTAGGCCACCACGGGATCAGTCTGGGCGTAGGCCCGCAGTCCGATGCCCTGCTTGAGGTCGTTCATAGAATCGATCTGATCCATCCAGTACTCGTCAACCACCCGCAGCATGAGCACCCGCTCCAGCTCCCGCATGAGGGGAGAGCCGATCTCCTGCTCCTTGGCGGCATAGACCTCCTTGGCACGGTTCTCCACCAGCTCCACCAGCTGCTGCTCGTTGTACTTCTGCAGTTCCTCATCGGTAAGAGCAAGCTCGCCGGGCTGGAGGAACATGGTGTGGAACAGAGCGGTAGCCTCCCGGAAAGACTCGGCATCCATGTGCTTCTGCTCGCCCATATGGCCCTGGATGGCGTTCTCCACCATGGTGTGGATCATATTCTGGATGGAACCCTGCAGGTCCTCACCATCCAGCACCTGGCGGCGCTGCTTGTAGATGACCTCACGCTGGGTGTTCATGACGTCGTCGTACTGCAGCACGTTCTTACGGGTCTGGAAGTTACGGGACTCCACCTGCTTCTGGGCGTTCTCAATGGCGTTGCTGAGCATCTTCTGCTCAATGGGGGTATCCTCGTCTACGCCCAGCTTCTCCATCATGCCCATGACCCGCTCAGAGCCGAACAGACGCATGATGTCGTCCTCCAGGGACAGGTAGAAGCGGCTCTCGCCGGGGTCGCCCTGACGGCCGGCACGGCCGCGCAGCTGGTTATCGATACGGCGGGACTCGTGGCGCTCGGTGCCCAGGATAAACAGGCCGCCGACCTCACGTACCTTCTCCGCCTCTTCCTTGATCTCGTCCTTATACTTAGCCTCGGCGTCGGCAAACATCTTCCGGGCATCCAGGATCTCCTGGTTGTCGGTCTCGGCGTAGCCGGTGGCCTCGGCGATGAGCTCGTCGGACATACCCGCCTTACGCAGGTCGGCCTTGGCCAGATACTCGGCGTTACCGCCCAGCATGATATCGGTACCACGGCCGGCCATGTTGGTGGCCACGGTGACCGCGCCCAGCTTACCGGCCTGGGCCACGATCTCAGCTTCCTTCTCGTGGTTCTTGGCATTCAGGACGTTGTGCTTGATGCCGCGGCGCTTGAGCATGTCGGACAGCTCCTCCGACTTCTCAATGGACACGGTACCTACCAGAACAGGCTGGCCCTTCTCATGGCACTCCTCGATCTGGCTGACCACCGCACGCAGCTTACCGGCCTCGGTCTTGTACACCACGTCGTGGTGGTCGACACGCTGCACGGGCTTGTTGGTGGGGATCTCCACGATGTCCAGCTCATAGATGGTGCCGAACTCTTCCTCCTCGGTCATAGCGGTACCGGTCATACCGGAGAGCTTGTCGTAGAGACGGAAGTAGTTCTGGAAGGTGATGGTGGCCAGGGTCTTGGACTCGTTGGCCACTTCCACGTGCTCCTTGGCCTCGATGGCCTGGTGCAGGCCCTCGTTATACCGACGGCCGAACATCAGACGGCCGGTGAACTCGTCCACGATGATGACCTGTCCGTCCTTCACCACGTAGTCGATGTCCCGCTTCATCACGCCGCGGGCCTTGATGGCCTGGTTAATGTGGTGGGACAGGGTGGTATTCTCGGGGTCGGCCAGGTTCTCAATGTTGAAGGCTTCCTCGGCCTTCTTGATGCCCCGGGCGGTGAGGGTAGCGGTGCGGGCCTTCTCGTCCACGATATAGTCCGCATCGATGTTGACGTCCTCTTCCTCCTTGTCATCCACCTTGGCAATGCGCTGGCAGGTGAGCTTGGAGACAAACTGGTCCACCACGGTGTAGAGCTGGGTGGACTTCTCGCCCTGGCCGGAAATAATCAGAGGGGTACGGGCCTCGTCGATGAGGATGGAGTCCACCTCGTCCACGATGGCAAAGTAGTGGCCACGCTGTACCAGCTCCTGGGAGTAGATGGCCATGTTATCACGCAGATAGTCAAAGCCAAACTCGTTGTTGGTACCGTAGGTGATGTCGGCGTCGTAGGCCGCCTTCTTATCCTGGCCCATGACTCCGTGGATGACCAGACCCACGGTCAGACCCATGAAGCGGTAGACCTTACCCATCCACTCGCTGTCGCGCTTGGCCAGGTAATCGTTGACGGTGACAATGTGCACGCCCTTGCCGGCCAGTGCGTTGAGGTAGGCAGGCAGGGTAGCCACCAGGGTCTTACCTTCACCGGTCTTCATCTCAGCGATACGGCCCTGGTGCAGGATGATACCACCGATGAGCTGTACCCGGTAGGGACGCATGCCCAGCACACGCCAGGCGGCCTCACGGCAGGCAGCAAAGGCCTCAGGCAGGATATCGTCCAGGGTCTCGCCGTCCTTCAGACGCTGCTGGAACTCCGGGGTCTTGGCCTGGAGCTGCTGGTCGCTGAGCGCTTTGTACTCATCCTCCAGGGCCTCGATCTTCTCCACCAGCGGCATAATCGCCTTGACCTCCCGCTGAGAACTGGTGCCGAAAATTTTCTTCAGGAAACTCATATTCGATCACACCTCGTTGTTGTTACTCGTAGAATCGCTCCGCCCGGGAAAGCCATCCGGGCATATTATCGTCTCAGTATACCACAAGCCTTCGGCGGAAAAAAGAGCAAATTGTAAACTTTCCCTCACAGAATCTCCAATTTCTTTCTATCCCGCCCTCAAATATCCACCACATGCACATAAATGTACGCCAGGGGTTGACAGTTTGTAGCGCCTGTGGTATGGTTAGATTCACAATTGAACAGGACAAACGAAGCGCCCAGGAAAATGGCCGTCGGCCTGCCGAAGGAGTAACACTCTCAGGTGTCCCTGTTGGGACGAGGACTGTGCGTGGATGTGACTCTGGAGAAGCTCGACCACGAGTGCCGAAGGTGCAAAGCGGGGATCCCCGCCAATCTCTCAGGCAAAAGGACAGAGACGAACAAACCGCCCCGCCGTTTTTTCGGCGTGGGTCTGTTTTCGCCCCATCATAGACCGTGGAAGCTTCCACGGTCTTTTTTGTTCTGGATATTTTAGGGGGAGAAAACGATGTCTGAAGCACTGCAATCCTTAGAGGCCGCACTTTATCCTATCGTGGTCAATATCAACACCTACCTGTCCAGCTATATTCTGGTCTTCCTGCTCATCGGCGTGGGTCTTTTCTATTCCATCCGCACCCGCTTTGTTCAGGTACGCTGCTTCGGCGAGGGCATGAAGAAGGTATTCGGAAATGTGTCTTTGCGCGGCGGACGGCAGGAGCAGGGTATGAGTTCCTTCCAGGCTCTGGCCACTGCCATCGCCGCTCAGGTGGGCACCGGCAACATCGTAGGCGGCTCCGGCGCCATTCTGGCCGGCGGTCCCGGCGCCATCTTCTGGATGTGGATCATCGCCTTCTTCGGCATGGCCACCATCTACGCCGAGGCTACTCTGGCCATCAAGACCCGCATCACCGATGAGAACGGCGACTTCCACGGCGGCCCCGTTTACTATATCACCACTGCCTTTAAGGGTGCTTTTGGTAAGTTCCTGGCCGCTTTCTTTGCGGTAGCTATCATTCTGGCTCTGGGCTTTATGGGCTGTATGGTCCAGTCCAACTCCATCGGCTCCACCTTCCAGACCGCCTTCGGCGTTTCCTCCTGGATCGTGGGCGTGGTGCTGGTCATCATCTGCGGCTTCATCTTTGTGGGCGGCGTGCAGCGTCTGGCCGCTGTCACCGAGAAGATCGTCCCTATCATGGCCGCTATCTTCCTGCTGGGCGCGCTGGCCGTACTGGTCATCCGCATCCAGTATATCCCCGCCACCTTCGCTATGATCTTCCAGTATGCCTTTGAGCCCCAGGCCATCATCGGCGGCGGCTTCGGTTACGCGCTGAAGGAAGCCATCAGCCAGGGCGCCAAGCGCGGCCTCTTTTCCAACGAGGCCGGCATGGGTTCCACCCCTCACGCTCACGCTCAGGCCAACGTGAAGGATCCCCACGACCAGGGCGTGGTAGCTATGGTCAGCGTGTTCATCGACACCTTTATCGTGCTGACCCTCAATGCTCTGGTAGTCATCTCCACTCTGTATACCCCCGGCGGCATTCTGGCCCAGGGCTACACCGAGGAGGTTTCCCAGGTCATCAACAAGACCAACCTGGCCCAGACCGCCTTTGGCACCGTGTTCGGCACCCAGGCCGGCGCCATGTTCGTGGCCGTTTGTCTGTTCTTCTTCGCCTTCTCCACGGTGCTGAGCTGGAACATGTTCGGCAAGATCAACATCATCTACCTCTTCGGCAAGAAGGCCGCTCCCGTCTATTCCGTCATCGCTCTGGTCTTTATCTTCCTGGGCACCCTCATGTCCAATGACCTGGTGTGGGAGCTCACCGACATGTTCAACAACCTCATGGTCATCCCCAACGCCATCGCCCTGTTTGCCTTGTCCGGCGTGGTGGTAAAGATTTGTCACATGAGCAAAAAAGCTTCCAAATAATTTTGTGCAGTTTTTATGAAAACATGAAAAAGACCGCCGTCCCCTTGACAGGGTCGGCGGTCTTTTGTTATCCTGAGGGCGGATCATATGACTGACGGAAGTGGGGAGACCACAGGGAGTATGATCGTCATGATGCCGACCGTCTGGGCGCCGAAAAGTGGCCCGGAAGGGCGGCTTTTTTGCGCCCTTTTTTGCCTATTCATGGCGGAAAGGAAGTATTTTTCATGACTGGATTCATTCATTCGCTGGAGAGTATGGGACTGGTGGACGGCCCCGGTGTACGGGCAGTGGTCTTTCTTCAGGGCTGCCCTCTCCGCTGCCTCTACTGCCACAATCCGGACACTCAAACCTTCTCCGGCGGACAGGAGACTACGCCCGAGGCCCTGGTCAAACGGCTGCTCCGCTTCCGGCCTTATTTTGAATCTTCCGGCGGAGGCGTTACCTTCTCCGGTGGTGAGCCCCTCGGACAGTCTGACTTTCTGCTGGCGTGTCTGAAGCTGCTCAAAGCAGAGGGGGTACACACCTGCATCGACACCTGCGGCGTAGGCCAAGGTGACTACGAGGACATTCTCAAACACACCGACCTGGTGCTCTACGACGTAAAGCACCATCAAAGAGAGGGTTACCGGAAGATCACCGGCCGGGAGTTGGACCCCACCCCGGCCTTTGTGGAGGCGGTCCGGAAGGCAAACGTCCCCATGTGGGTGCGCCACGTGGTGGTCCCAGGCCTCACCGACAGCCGGGAGCATCTCACCTCCCTGGGCAAGTACATCGCCACCCTGCCCCGGGTGGAAAAGGTGGAACTCCTCCCCTACCACACCCTGGGCGTTCACAAGTATCAAACGCTTGGCATCCCCTATCCGTTGGAAGGGGTACCGCCGATGGACAAGACAGTACTGGAACCTTGGAACCGGCAGCTCAATGAAGCCTGCTGCCGGAACACAGACAACTAAGAAAGGAATGGGAGCTATGAGCATCGACGTCAACTGCACCGCTTGGAAGGGATTTCGCACCGGCGAATGGCGCCACCTGGTGAATGTGCGCAATTTCATTCAGAAAAACTACACCCCCTATCAGGGAGGGGATGACTTCCTGGCCCCCATCTCCCCCAAGACCGCCAAGGTCTGGGAGAAGGCAGAGGCCCTCATTCTGGAGGAGATCAAGAAGGGCATCATCGATGTAGAGACCCACGCTGTCTCCGGCATCGACAACTTTGCCCCCGGCTACATTGACAAGGACAACGAGGTCGTCGTGGGCCTTCAGACCGACGCCCCCCTCAAGCGCATCGTCAACCCCTTCGGCGGCATTCGCAACGCCGTCTCCGCCCTGGAGCAGTACGGCTACCATCTGGACCCGGAGATCGAGCGCCACTTCCGCCTCTACCGCAAGACCCATAACGAGGGCGTCTTTGACGCCTATCCCAAGCGTACCCGGGACGCCCGCCACGCCGGTCTGCTCACCGGCCTGCCCGACGCCTATGGCCGCGGCCGCATCGTGGGCGACTACCGCCGCGTCCCCCTGTACGGCACCGACTTCCTTATTGAAGAGAAGCAGAAGGATCTGGACATGCTGGACGGCCCCATGACCGACGAGCGCATCCGCCTGCGCGAAGAGGTCCAGATGCAGATCCGCGCTCTTCGTGAGATGGCCTCCATGGCCGCCAAGTACGGCTGCGACATCACCCGCCCCGCCGAAAACACCCATGAGGCGGTGCAGAACCTGTACATGGCCTACCTGGCCGGTATCAAGGAAAATAACGGCGCCGCCACCTCCCTGGGCCGTGTGTCCACCTTCTTGGATATCTACATCCAGCGCGACCTGGACAACGGTCTGCTGGACGAGCAGGGCGCCCAGGAGCTCATCGACCAGTTTGTCATCAAGCTGCGCCTGGTGCGTCACCTGCGCACCCCCGAGTATAACGAGCTCTTCGGCGGCGACCCCACCTGGGTCACCGAGTCCATCGGCGGCATGGGCATTGACGGCCGAACCCTGGTCACCAAGAACTCCTTCCGGATGCTCCACACCCTTACCAACCTGGGCACTGCCCCCGAGCCCAACCTCACCGTTCTGTGGAGCAAGGACCTGCCTCAGGGCTTTAAGGACTACTGCTCCAAGATGAGTATTGCCACCGACTCCATCCAGTACGAGAGCGACGAGCTGATGCGCCCCATGTACGGCGACGACTACTGCATCGCCTGCTGTGTGTCCGCCATGGCGGTGGGCAAGCAGATGCAGTTCTTCGGCGCCCGGGCCAACCTGGCCAAGAGTCTGCTGTACGCCATCAACGGCGGCGTGGATGAGAAGAAGGGCGGCGTCATCGTCCCCGGCATCGAGCACGACATGGACGAAGTGCTGGACTACCCCAAGGTGCTGGCCAATTATAAAAAGGTACTGGCCTATGTGGCTGAGCTCTACGTGGACACCATCAACATCATCCACTATATGCACGACAAGTACGCCTACGAGAGCAGCCAGATGGCTCTCCATGACACTCTGGTAGAGCGTCTGGCCGCCTTCGGCGTGGCCGGCCTGTCCATCGCCGCCGACTCCCTGTCCGCCATTAAGTTTGCCAAGGTGCGCCCCATCCGCAACGAGCAGGGCGTAGCCGTGGACTTCACAATTGAAGGTGACTTCCCCAAGTACGGCAACGACGACGACCGGGTGGATGACATCGCCGTGGAGATCGTCTCCTACTTCTCCGCCGAGCTGAAAAAGCACCCCCTGTACCGCAATGCCATCCACACCCTCTCCGCCCTCACCATCACTTCCAACGTGATGTACGGCAAGAAGACCGGTGCCACCCCCGACGGCCGCAAGGCGGGTGAGCCTTTCGCTCCCGGCGCCAACCCCATGCACGGCCGTGACGTGAACGGCGCTCTGGCCTCCCTCAACTCGGTGGCCAAGATCCCCTACCGTGCTGTGTGTCAGGACGGCGTGTCCAACACCTTCTCCATCGTCCCCGAGGCTCTGGGGAAAGACGAGGACCAGCGCCAGGCCAACCTGGTGGCTATTCTGGACGGCTACTTTGTCCAGGGAGCCCACCACCTGAACGTGAACGTCCTGCACCGGGAAACTCTGCTGGACGCCATGGATCACCCCGAGAAGTATCCCAGCCTCACCATCCGTGTCTCCGGCTATGCGGTGAACTTCAACCGCCTCAGCCGGGAGCAGCAGCTGGAAGTCATCCAGCGCACCTTCCACAGCGCCATGTGATTTTTCCACACCTTCTGCCCCGCCGGTGCAAAACCGGCGGGTTTTTTTATCTTTACGCAGCGGGGGCAGACATGGTATGATGGGGGAAAACAAACATGTGGGAGGCGCCTCATGGCCGACTGGAAGAAAAATTCACTGCATGATCTGCACATCGACAGCTACACCGCCCAGGGCTTCGGTGTGGCCCGGCTGGATGGCCGGGTGGTCTTTATTCCCGGCACCATCCGGGGAGAGGACTGGAAGGTTCAGCTGTTAAAGGTACAAAAGAACATCGCCTGGGGCCGTGGCGTGGAGTTGCTCACCCCCTCTCCCGCTCGTGTGGAGCCCGACTGCCCCATCAGCGGCAAGTGCGGCGGCTGCCAATACCGTCACATGACCTACGAGGAGGAGCTGACGGCCAAGTGGGACCGGGTCAATGACGCCCTGCGGCGGCTGGGCGGCCTGGATTTGGAGCTGCCTCCGGTGCTTGGGGCGGAAGATTCCCTGCGCTACCGCAACAAGGTGCAGCTGCCCGTGGCCCAGGGAAAGCAGGGCCTGTCCATCGGCTACTTCCGTCCCCGGAGCCATGACGTGCTGGATGTGAAGGACTGCCCCCTCCAGCCTCTGGCGGTGACCCGGCTGCGAGAGGCCTTCAAGGCCTGGATGGAACAGTGGTCGGTGCCTGCCTATGACGAGAGCACCTGTCAGGGACTGATCCGTCACCTCTATGTGCGCACCAACCAGGCGGGACAGTCTTTGTGCTGTGTGGTTGCCAACGGGAAAAAGCTGCCCCAGGTTTCCGAATTGGTGGAGGCTCTGTGCAAAGTGGAACCGGGACTCATCGGTCTGGTTCTCAACATCAATCAGGCGGATACCAACGTAATTTTAGGTCCTGAGTACCGCACTTTGTGGGGCCAGGATTTCCTGGAGGAGACCCTGTGCGGTATGACCTTCCGGCTGTCCGTCCCCTCCTTTTTCCAGATCAACTGGGCTCAGACTCAGCGGCTCTATGCCCAGGCGGTGGATTTTGCCTCCCTCACTGGACAAGAGACCGTGCTGGACCTGTACTGCGGCATCGGCACCATCTCTCTGGCTTTGGCCCAGACGGCGGGGCAGGTCATTGGGGCTGAGATCGTCCCCCAGGCCATTGAGGACGCTAAGGACAATGCGGCACGCAACAAGGTGAATAATACCCGTTTCTTCTGCGGCGACGCGGGATCAGTGGCCGCTCAGCTTGCCCGGGAGGGTGTGCGTCCCCAAGTCATCTGCGTGGACCCACCCCGGAAGGGATTAGCACCGGAGGTACCCGCCATTTTGGCCTCCATGGCCCCGGAACGTATCGTCTATGTCTCCTGCGACCCGGCCACTCTGGCCCGGGACGCCAAGCGTCTGGAGGAGCTGGGCTACCGGGCAGTCAAGGTCCAGGCCGTGGACCTCTTCCCCCGCACCGCTCACGTTGAAACGGTATGTTTATTGTCCAAACTAAATGTCAAGCATCATATCGAGGTGGAAATCACGATGGATGAGTTGGATTTGACGGCGGCGGAGAGTAAAGCCACTTACGATGAAATCAAGGCTTATGTACTTGAAAAATTCGGCTTTAAAGTCAGTCAGCTTTATATCGCCCAAATAAAACGGAAATGTGGCATTATCGAGAGAAAGAACTATAACCAGTCAAAAAAAGAAGATGCCAAAGTGCCGAAGTGCCCGCCAGAGAAAGAAGCAGCGATTATGGATGCACTCAAGCATTTCCAGATGATTCCATAGAAAAACAGAATAGAGATGCCAGTTTCAGATTTAAAAGGTGTTGCTTTCGGGCAGCACCTTTTGCTTTAAGCGTTTAGAATTTTTTAGGAGGGAGGTGTAATTCATGCCAGACCTTGCCATGCTGGACTACTTCTACGGAGATGAAGCGGAACAGTTCACTTTTTACCGGATACCCAAAGTGCTGTTCACTGACCCCAGCTACCGGCGCATATCTTCCGACGCCAAAATCCTGTACGGGCTTATGCTTGACCGTATGGGGCTGTCAGTTCGGAATGGCTGGCTGGACGAATACAACCGGGTATTCATTTTCTTTACTCTGGAGGATGCTTTGGAATATTTGTGCTGCGGGCATACCAAAGCCGTTTCCCTTTTTGGGGAACTGGATAAGGCGGGCTTGATCGAGCGCAAAAAGCAAGGCCAGGGAAAGCCGACAAAAATCTATGTTAAGAACTTTGTTCGGAATGCGGAAGTCTTGACTTCCGAAAAACGGAAGTCTAAAGTTCCGCAATCTGGAAGTCAAGACTTCCAAAAAACGGCCTCTAATAATACTGAGATAAAAGATACTGAATTGAGTGATACTGAACCATCTATCCATCCGGCCAGGGGGCTGCCGGAAGATAAATCGCCTGCGGCAGATGCGATGGATACGATGCGTGTCTATCGTCAGATTATCATGGAGAATATTGAGTACGACATCACTCGCAGGCAGCTCGGCTATGATGCTGACATTCTGGACGAGATTGTTGACATCATGGTGGACACGGTTTGCAGCATAAAGCCCATGATCCGCATAGGCGGCCAGGACTTCCCCTTAGAGGTTGTAAAGAGCCGCCTGCTAAAACTCAATTCGGAGCATATCAGCTATGTGGTGAGCAGTTTGAAATCTAACACCACCAAAGTCCGAAACATCCGGGCGTATCTGCTTACCGCCTTGTATAATGCCCCTACCACTATCAGCAGTTACTACACAGCTTTGGTCAACCATGACCTTTACGGCGGTGGGTAACTGCTTTTTTCATAATCGCCTATGGGCGGCTGCGCCAGTTTCTGACCAGCCCCCTTAACTGCAAAAATGCAAATGAGCAGCACTGTGTCAAGAACGCACGGTGTGCGTTCATTTTCATTCTTGACACGGGGTTGCTCGTTTGCTACCCGGCACAGCCGGAGAAAGGAGCTTCCCCATGAAAAAGCCATTTGCCTACATTACAGCCGTCTGGAAAGGCGGCGAGTTTACTGTCATTGATCAGGCGGCGGTGTACTGCCGCAAAGTCTATGAAGCCGGTTTTACCCCAATCTGTCCGGTTCTCTATCTTCCCCATTTCCTGCGTGATTCCATTCCTGCCGAACACAAGGACGGCATTGACATTGGGCGTGAACTTCTGCGCCGGAGCCATGTGCTGATTGTCTGCGGGGACGAAGTTGACGAGTCCGTAAAAAACGATATTGCTGTGGCGCAGCGGCTGGGCATTACCGCCACTACCCTGGATGGCATTCTGAAAATCCATGCTCAGGGAGAAAACGAGGTGGAGGGCTGATGCCTGATGACCTGTACCGGCTGACACTGTTTCTGTTGCACCGGCTGGTGGTTCCGCCTTAGACCATTTCCTTTTTCAGCATTCCTGCCAGAGAAAGGAGTGATGAGGTTTGCAGGAAGAAGTTGAAAACAAATCGGTGGCGATTAGCATCAAAGCCACCAAGCTGACCGCCAATGTGCTGAAAGCCGCACTCCTGAAAGCCCTTGAGGAAATGGAGAAAAAGCAAAAAAATCCCAAGATCTACAAGGGCAAACAGAGTGTGAAACACCTTGTCCGGCAGGGGGCTGGGGTCAGCAACATCGAAATCACGGACGGCAACATCAAGTCTTTTGAGAAAGTTGCCCGGAAATACGGCATTGACTTTGCTCTCAAAAAGGATGCTTCCACACAGTCGCCCCGGTATCTGGTCTTTTTCAAGAGTAAAGATGCCGACGCACTGACGGCGGCATTCCGGGAATATTCCGGTAAAGTCGTGAAAAGCCAGTCCAAGGAGAAGCCGTCCATCCGCAAGCAGCTTTCCAAACTTCAAGAAGTGGTCAAGGATATGGCAAAATCTCTCTCCCGGAACAAGAGCCAGGAGGTGGACAGATGAAAAAATTGCCGAAAGTCAATACTTCCAAGCTGCTAAAAGCGGCTTTGCCGTATATCCTGGTCGGCCTGATGGCTACCAAGCTGGGGCAGGCGTACCGCATGGCATCCGGCGGCGATGTGCTGGATAGGATTTTGGGGGCGTTCCTTAAAATCGGGGAAGCCTTTGCCAATCCCCTGCCCAGCCTGCATCCGTTTGACCTGCTGGTGGGAGATGCCTGCGGCGCTCTGCTGTGGTTTATCGTGTACCAGAAATCCAAGAATGCCCGGAAATACCGGCGTGGTGCGGAGTATGGTACTGCCCGATGGGGAAATGCAAAAGATATTGAGCCGTTCATCGACCCGGACTTTTCGCAGAATATCCTGCTGTCCGAAACGGAACGTCTGACGCTGGGAAAAATTGCAGACCCCGAAAAGAGAAACGTCAATCTGAATGTGTTGGTCATTGGTGGGAGTGGTTCGGGAAAGACCCGCTACCACATCAAGCCCAATCTTCTCCAGATGAACGCATCGTATGTCTGCTCCGATCCAAAGGGTACGGTTATCGAGGAAGTCGGGCGGGCACTGGTGCGTGGCGGGTACAAAATCAAGGTTTTAAATACCATTGATTTTTCCTGCTCCATGCACTACAACCCCTTTGTTTATCTCCATAGCGAAACGGACATTCTCACCCTTGTCACGGTTATTATGACCAATACCCAGGGAGAAGCCAAAGGCGGGGACGGATTCTGGGAAAAAGCGGAAGCCCTGCTGTATCAGGCACTGATCGCTTATATCTACTATGAAGCCCCAGCCGAGGAGCGCAACATGAATACCCTGCTGGATATGCTCAACGCCTGCGAGTGCCGGGAGGACGACGAGAACTTTAAATCAGCGGTTGACCTACTGTTTGAACAGTTGGAACAGCGCAATCCCGACCACTTTGCGGCAAGGCAGTATAAAAAATTTAAGATGGCGGCGGGCAAAACTTTAAAAAGCATACTTATTTCCTGCGGGGCCAGATTAGCCCCATTTGATATTGCTGCCGTCCGGGAGATGATGTCCTATGATGAATTAGAGCTTGAAAAGCTGGGTGACGAGAAAACCGCCCTTTTTGCGGTGGTTTCCGATACTGACCCGACGTTCAACTTCATTTCAGCCATGATGTACTCCCAGATGTTCAACGTACTGTGCGACCGGGCGTTGAAAGTCTATCACGGCAGGCTCCCGATCCATGTAACCTGCCTGTTTGATGAGTTTGCAAACCAAAAAATCCCGAACTGGGAGCATTTGGTTTCCGTAATCCGGTCGAGGAATATATCTGCCCACATCGTCCTCCAGACGTTCAGCCAGCTTAAAGGAATGTATAAGGACAATGCGGAAACCGTTGCCGGGTGCTGCTCAACCATGCTGTTTCTGGGCGGGAAAGAGGAAAGCAGCTTAAAGATGGTGTCCGGGCTTTTGGGCAAAGAAACCATTGACACCATGAATGAAAGCGATTCCCGTGGTGCCCAGCGTACCTACGGTCTGAACTATCAGAAGCTGGGCAAGGAACTGATGAGCGTGGATGAGCTGGCTGTCATGCCCTCCAGCCGCTGCATCGTCCAGGTGCAGGGCGTCCGCCCGTTCTACTCCAAGAAGTACGATCTGACGAAGCATCCACAGTACAAGTACACGGCAGACGCCAACCCCAAGTTTGCCTTTGATGTAAAGGCATACCTGCAACACCGGCTCAAAGTCAAGCCGGAAGAAGAATTTGAGGTCTATGACCTTGGAGAGATAAAACAGTCCCAAGCGGCTGCCTAAAGGCTCCACCGATGCCCCTTTGTGGGCTTTGAAATCGGTGGAGCCTTTTCTTTTTTTGCCCAAAACCAGCCGGACACCGGTAATTTCAACACATGGGAGGTCAAAATGGGATTTTACGACGAAGCGGTTCATGTATTGGAAACGATAGCCAGGGCGTTAAACGGCGCTTTCTCCTATGGTTCAATGGCAGATTTTTATAACCGCTCCCCGGAGAAAACCCCGATCTGCCCGGAATTTTCCAAAACGGCGGTGCGGATGAAAAAGCATATCCGTCCGCCTGTCCGGGCAGAGCCTGAAAGGGGCCGCTCCAATCCAAAAACCAAACCGACAACATATCAACACGTTTTTTAAATTCAAGGAGGATTTTATTATGAGTTTCTTTACGACTGCTGTTTCTACGATGTCTACTCTGGTTGTTGCCCTGGGCGGCGGCGTTGGCGTATGGGGTGTGGTCAACCTCATGGAGGGTTACGGGGCCGACAACCCTGCTTCCAAAAGCCAGGGTGTCAAGCAGCTCATGGCTAATTAGTTGGAACAAAAAACGAAAGGAAAAGCACAATCCAGACGGTATCAGCGGCAGTCTACAAGAATAAATTGTGATTTCACAAGATTGGTGTTATAATAAGAGAAAAGTTCCTGCCGGGGCAGCCGCCCCGGTGGTATGGATAGAAAGGCAGGAAAACAATATGCACATCAGCTATAAACCACTCTGGCACACACTGTTAGAGCGTGATATGAGAAAAGAAGATTTAAGGCTTGCCGCCGGTATGACAACGAATATGATTGCCAACATGAGCAAAGAGGGAAAGCACATCAGCATGGACACATTAGCCCGTATCTGCGAAACGCTGAATTGTGAGATTACCGATGTGATTGAGTTAGTACCAGACGAGCCTGCTTCCACAGGAGGTAAGGAACATGAGCGAATTGAAACCAAGAATAACAGAAAACGGAATTGATTATATCCTTGTTGGGGATTACTACATCCCGGATTTGAAGCTGCCGGAAGAACACCGCCCCATTGGAAAGTATGGACGGCTACACCGGGAATATTTAAGAGAAGTCCACCCAGCCAGATTGAACACATTGATATTGACCGGAGAGCTATGGACATATCTTACAGACCTGAACGAACAGGCACAGGAACGGTTAGACACCATCATGGAACAGATGAAAGCTGCCGAGGGCGTGACCGAAGAATTAAAGCGTACCCATCAAATGGAATGGGTGCAGCGTTGCAATAACATTCACAACCGGGCAGAAGAAATTATTTTGCGTGAGATAATTTATTCATAACGGTGTGATAGAATGATTATGACAAATCGGGATTGGTAGGTGATAGTATGAAAAAGAAAACAAAGATTATTATTGGAATTTTGGTTGTTTTTGCAATTTTAGTGGCAGGAATTAGTTATAGAGAATATATAAAGGCACACACATTTACACTCTCTGGCAATGAACAGATACAATCAATCACAGGAACTGTAAAAGTAAGTAGTCCGAAAGATACAGAAGTGATTTTTATTGATGTAAAAACTGGGGTAAATTATGCTATTCCTTATATTACCTCTGGAGCAAGTGAAACGATTAAGCTTGAAAAGGGAAAATGGTATAGTGTTGAAACAGGCGAAGGACTTACAATGAGTTTGGTGAATGTTCGTATAGAATAGATAGGGCGTATATTTATTTTTTTGTGGGGCGTAGGATCAAAAGTCAATAGAAAAAGATATGAGAAAGCATAAATAAAATTCCAGCTTGTCATTCTGAAAATTTAACTGAATAACCACAGCACAAACCGCTGCTACATGGAAGCTAACAAACCATGCAACAGCGGTTTTTCTTTACCGTTTTTTCCTCTGGCTGATTGGCGTTCCCATTTTCTTTGATTTTTTGAGAATCCGAATCAGCCAGCGAAATTCTTCGTCTGACAGATTTTTATAGTTGATACCGAGCTGTTTACAGTAAAGGACAACCAGCTTTTCATCCCGACTGCCCTTGAAATTTTCGACTGCTTCCAGATTTTCTTTCAATTCATCGGCAACGGTGGTCTGGGGCGCACTCTCGCTGTCCTTTTTGTGGGCTTCCCGAATATCCCGGATAATGAGGTTGAGGTCATCCCGTACCATGTGGCTGAAATACTCATCATCACTGATATGTGCGGCTTGCAGCACCTTCAAATGCGGGTCATCTTCGCCGGGGCGATACCGTTCAATGATTTCATGCCGGACGGTATCGACAAGGGCGTTGAGGTTCTGAATCTGCATGGTGGCAATCCCATCCACATAAATCTCAATGTCCGCAAGAAACTTGATAAAGTCCTTATGGGTGGCAAGTTCGCAGAGCAGACGGTTGTTAATCCGACCGCTTTTCAGAAGTGCCACCATTTCATCGCTCAAATGTAGCTCCCTTAATGGCGTGTTGATCTCCACCATGTTCTCTGTCCGGCAAAAGAGATAATCGAGGGACACCCCATAAAAATCTGCCAGCAGGATAAGATTACCATGGTTGATTTCCTTAAAATCATCTTTTTCATAACTTCCAAGAGCTGATTTTGAAATACCTGTTTGCTCTGCCAGTTCTTCCAGTTTTAATCCTTTGTTTAATCGTAAATCTTTTAGCCGTTCCTGTATTGTAGTAGCTCCGTTCATTGAAGCAGCTCCCCCTTTTTGACAACATATATAACCGTTGA